>Ga0302140_10005809_pt1 | contig 15538 bp, 13 predicted proteins | sample I_Bog_E1_1_FD_202095 | JGI IMG/M metagenome (GOLD analysis project Ga0302140, IMG submission 202095) | Peat permafrost microbial communities from Stordalen Mire near Abisko, Sweden - I_Bog_E1_1 | ecosystem: Environmental > Terrestrial > Soil > Wetlands > Peat | place: Sweden: Abisko, Stordalen...
ATACGAGTGAGCCTACATTCTGCGCTTGTGATGCGATAATTGCCTCTCATTGCTACGCTACTGCAAGTACAAAACACAAGCTCCGTCTCTGGAGCTAGGCATTTTGCAAATTCCGAATGTCTTTTCTCATTGCTCATGAAACAAATTCCCACAATCTTCAAACATGACCGTTCGCAGTGCTAGAAAGTAATGCGCTCCTCCACTCGAGATTGTAAATCCAGTTCTTCCAAGGAAAAGTCCCAAGCACCTTTCTTGACAAGAGGAGGATGCCAATCCATCAACACTCCGCTTAATGTTCCACGGTCACTAGACGCACGTGCTTCTCCAATTAACATCTTTGTCAATATAAGCCTTGTGACTGAGAGAAAGATTAGAAGCATTCCCCTGGCACAACATCGAAGCTTGAAGTCTTCAAGACCAACCTCGTTGGCGTCGTAGAAGCGACAGTAACGAAGTTCAGATTTGTTCATTATGATGCGAAATTCGACCAGTTCTTCTGACTCTCTTAGCATTTTGCGTAGAGGAAAAAATGGTGGAGGACCGCTAAGGCCGTACATCAACAGATCGACGAATTTGATCTTCTTTAAAACCTCGGGTCCAAAGGTGTACGACCCCAAACCAATGCCTCCGACGAATTCGACATCAGGAACATCATGGGCGAAATGATCGATGTCGAAGGTGATATAGAGATAATTCGGGCCGCGGTAGGGCTTGAACGGATTACTTGGCCAAACATCTTCCTTGCACAACGTATAGTATCTCAATCCCTCACCCCTGGATTCCTTGCAGACATGCATGATTGCTGGAATCTTGCTTTGACCATTGACGAGGCGGGACTTGTGACGAGTCTGTGTGGGAGGAAGCAGGAACAGCTTGACTTGACGACGTTGCAAGGCGAAAAGATTCCAGATCTTGACGCGGATGTCAAGGGGAAGCTTTGGAAACAAAACGAAAGCGTCGAGAGGTTGGAATGGAGTTGGAATCGAGAGCTTCGGAAGAGAGGACAGGAGGAAAACAAGACGCGTGCTGATGCTTGAAGTCGGACTGCCAAAGTCTTGCGATACCATGCTGAGCGTAGTTGCCGCGCCTCGCGATTTGTTGAGAGGTTGGGCAACGGGTGAGGTGAGGGGATAGGAGTTGAGTCGACCGCGTTCTGGCTTAAGTCTCAGCTTGGATAGAAGAGCTTTCACCTGCCTGATTTCTTTGTTTTGCTGTCTACTAGATTCTGACGACTCCATCGTGGACCTTGAAGTTGTACGCTGAGCTGGATTGAGCGTGTGTAATCGTTGGAAGATGGAGGTTGTTTAGATGTTGCGGGAAATTGGCGAACCGGAGATGGCCATATTCTTGCAATGGAGCCCCAGGAGTGTGGGTGAATTTGATTCGTTGTGCGATAAAGCTGGTTAGAGGTAGATTGGTCGAGAATTTTGGCTTGTATGTAAGGAAGGGGAAAGAGCAGTCAAGCTCTAGTAAATTTCTGGCAACAAACATGCGCCAGGTTGTCAGAATTCGTGACGCAATTCCGACCTTGAATGTACTATGATTCGAGGAATGAGCCTAACTTTCATATCGCTTTTTCAAGTGTCCTTGATTTGAGGAACAAGCTGAAAGGCATTAGCCCCGCGCTTTGCAAATATTCTACGAGTTATAGTACATCAAGAGCCAGTCACAAGCCACGAAATTCAAAGACCCCTGGTATTGCACAATATATTTTTTGGAGGAAGCAGAGTTACTATACTTTTGGTTACATTGAGGCAACTAATTAGAAGACATCAAAGGCAAGAGAGGCTCTCATTCGCAATTTCTCATTGTTTCATTCTGCTAGCTTCTGTGTTCTTTACATTCCTATACACTTTGTCTCCACCCCAAGCAGTAGCAGAGCTCGAAGTAAGCTCCATCGTTCAACTTCAACTGCTTGTGCCGCCAATAGTGCTAGCAGCATCCCCAAGTCCACCAAATCAACGCTAGATATCGACCAAGGTCACCACTAGAGACGAGTTGTCCAAGTCCTCTAATCCATAATCCGATACACGGCGGGGACCCATCTCTGGTGAGAACACGGCACTAAACTTCGCGTGGATAGATGGAATAGCTCTTCCATCCTTGTAATGTGCAATGAGGATTTCTCGACATCTCATGATGATCTCCTGAGAGTAGTAGGTGACTTTATCCAGAGCCCTTCTCGCGCGTTCATGAGCTATCAAGCTGGTCGAAAAAGTGTCTTTTACGGACCCGTTCCCGACTGCGCTACCAATACCGTCGTGTGTCATCACAGCGCGAAGCTCAACCAGACCGTCTGTCTGCAATAGCATGGGAATCACCGAAAGATAGTCGAGACGCATATTTCCTTCTTCTAGAGTGCCATGAGAACCGACCTCAACATACTTGATTTTCCGGAGGACAGGGGTATCAAAGCTGAGAGAACTTCCTCCATTGCGTTGACATGCGTAATCGAATGAGAAGCGATCGTTCTCGAAGTTTATGTAGACGTAATTGAGCCATGAGTTCAAAGTTCTGTCTCTGATGAGTTCTTGGCATAATGTATAGAATCTCAATCCTTCAGCTCGCGACTCGTGATTGACTTCTAAGACTGCAGGGTGTTTGCTCTGGCCGTGAATTAGTCGAGGCTTTTCGTAGATATCTGGTATTTGGTAGTAGAATAGCTTGACTTTGCGTGGATGAGTACACAGTAACTTCCAAATATTGAGACGGATCTCGATTGGAAGCTTGGGAAAGAGGGTGAAGGTCTCGAGAGGCTCGTATGGAGTTGGCATGATGAGCTTCGAAAGCTTGGAGAGGAGGGCCGCAAGGCGCATGTTGTGACTGCTCTTCGTGCTTGTCATGGCAGCAGTATTCAATTCACGGTGGCGTATTGGTTGTTCAGTGTCGGAAGCGCTGTGCGGTGATCCCAAAGCTTGGATGACTGCGGTGTATTCGGGGAGATGATCATAGCACCTGAACCTTCGCTATTCTGAGAATTTGGAGAACATGGCGACGCCATCACGAAGCTGACAATGTGGCTTTCGTTGATGGACAGGGGTATGATGACTGCTGGTTAGAGATTGAGATGGTGTTGTGTAGCTTTTATGGAAAGATTTCAGGTGGAGGCGGTAAATTTACAGTCCCATGTCTACACGCAAATAGTGAGTGAATTTACCGAGTCGCTCCTTGCCTGGTATTCACCGAAGAGAGTTTATAAAGCGCATACAAAGGTGAAATTGGCCTCTCATTATAGACAATTATGTATTCACATTGAAATCAAAGCCTGGTCTTAGAAGCGATTATGGTTCATGTTCTTGGTTGTGGACGGCATATCTACATCGGACTCAAGAGGAGCTTCCTTGCTCAACATCCGTGTGTGAAGATACCCCGTTTTCTGCAGTGCTAAAAATACCTTCAACTCATCTTGCCGGTGATACTGATTTGATCACCAACTGCCGGTTTTGCAGGGTCAAGTGCCACTCCCTCACCAAGTCGTCCTCCTGTAAGTCTGCCGCCAACTCGGATGGAAGAGACATCTTTGCCATTCTCCTTACCATACCGCTCAATCCGCTTCCTTGAAAATTCCGCAGCGTGCTTTTCCCTCTCTATGACTGATAACGATTGTTCAAGATCGTCCTTGGCATCGCCATTTTGCATCCGCTTGAAAGAATATTCCCAGATGATAGAGTTGAACTCCTTCAGATTTGGATGAATGACAAGATCAAATAGCTCATATAAGACATCCTGCTGTTTCCGAGACATGGTCTGCCATTCGGAGTATGCGTAGTTATATGAGTTCAAGACTTTGAAACTCTTCAAGATATCGAGATCTAACGTGCGTTGAACCGAAGGCAGAACTTCAGCCAGTCGTGAAGTCTTTATTGAATAGACATGAAGCGTCTCAAACGTCTTGATTGAAGTGACATTGTCGGTCTTTCCGAACATTCTGTTTGTCCTTACTATAGGGAAATTGTGGTGTCGCCTTCCTAAGAAGTCGGCGCCTACTCCTAAGCAGCATTGATCAACCTCGAAGTTTATGTAGACTCTAATGATTGCCGTGAATGTGATGCCTTCACTGGTCACGGCTCGTAACAGAGCGCGTAGTGCTTCTTTGCCTCCTCTCGCGACTCAAAGGTGGTGCAAAGGACAGCTGGGTTGCGAGACCTTAATATGATCGTTCGAGATGGTCTTTCACCTTCATGTTGCCATTTTAGTACCATTGGGAAATTGATGTCTCGTGGCTGGTAACATGCATGCTTCCAGATTTTGTTGCGGAGCTCGAGAGGAAGCTTTGGGAAGCAGGTAAATATGGGAGGTGCAGAGAGCTCGGTGACAGTAAGCTTGGGCAGTTGCTCAAGCAGGTCGCGAAATCTTGAAGACATTTCTCCTGGTGGCACTGTCATTCCATGGGGGTTGTTGACAAATGACTGTTTAGTTTCCCCAGAGCTACGGCGTTTGTGGACAGTTCAATAAATCGGGGAGAAGGCTCGAAGTAAATATGACGTCCAAAACCTCCTATTTTATCCCTGCAAATTTAAGCGAGGGAATCTTGGCTCTAGGGTTGTGGATTTTGTTTGGCGTGCGGCGGTAATGCGGTTTGGACAATTGGAAGACGGACCAAGCCATGGCCGATGTAGAGGAGAGGGGCAAGAGGAGGTGGAGATCGGCTCTGTATGAATGATGTCTGTATCTATAGCTGTGTCGTATATGATGATGCTGAACTGCTGATGCGGTGAGGTTGATGACCGAGGTTGTAGAAAATGGTTTGGCAGGGAACTTCCACCTCCATTGCCGCAAGCGAGAAATCCACGTGACGAGGTACCCCTTTTCATCAAAGCGCCTCTGTAAGCTGTCAACGTCCTGTCAGATGAAGCTATGCTGTTTTACTCCATCCTCAAAAGCAATTTAAACCACCCGCAGGCACATTCTGTGAGGCTTGCAGCCACTTCATCATGAGCTGGCAGCTCCTCGTTCCCATGTGAACTAAAGCCGGTGGAGCCGCTGGTTGCGAGCCGGGCGCTGCGGAGCGTCGGATGCAGCACCATGGCAATGCAAGGACTTGGGGGACCAATCAGGAGGGAGCAATTATTTGGCATAAAATATTGGGCATAGAGGTAATGGATCGAGAAAAGGAGGTTGAGATTCGAAGAGTTGAGATGGTCCCGGGAGTTCTAAGTTCTTACCGGCAATGAGGGTAAATAAGCATTTCGAGTGAAGAGTAATCACCAAGCAAACTTTATTCAGACGCCTTTCTTTGATTGAAGAGTAATCATTGTAACCTTATTCAGACGTCTTGTCTCCGCTCGCACTTCCAGTTCTCAGCACGTGATCAAGGCCAAGTGCCTGTTCGGAAGCGATTTCCAGACCCCAACATCGCAATTCACCGGCTGTTTCGAGTCTTCTTGGCATTCCTCTTGCAATTTCCAATTTATACTTACCTATGTCTACAGAATGACCTGGTAGCCAAAGTCACGTGCTTAGCAGTTCCAGAATTACCTGTATTACCCGTCTACTTGCCGCAGGTCTTGATCTCGTCCTTGACAGGAAGAAGCCAACCTTGAGCACATTCGTTGACTTCGTGACACTTGAAGGGGGTATCTCCGTTCAACGAATATCGATTTTCTGCCAGATGCCGCACTTGCACCCTGTTCCACGGCAGCCACATCGGGCCTTTCCGCGTAGATGGTACGTTGCATGCCTGGACCCGAGATCGAGTTGTACTAAGATGGTCTTGATCACCGATGCCTCAAAGACAAAGTCATTTGACCATATTTATTGTGTATTCTCCTTCAACTTGGAAATTTCAAGCCCGTGACGGTTGCTTTTTTGGCGCTCCTTTATTGTACTGCAGTGAAGTCAGTAGTATATGCAGTGTGGAAAATGCGCCCCACTCCGTAATGCCGTATTAGCCAAGCTTGCACTAATTTCCGTACACTAAAATTCCATATCACGGTCCTGTATACTAGTACACTATATACCCTTGCAGGCGCTCCTAGGTGACTGTTTCCCTCCTAAATTTAATAAGAAATAAATAAAAATATCTTAAATATTTATTTATAAACTATAAACTTATATAAGAACTAATTAGTATTCAAGAAATATTAATAAAACCCCCCTTTCGCGCTAATTATCCTTAGGTTTTAGAGCAAATTATCACGTGCGAGGGTATATAGAGTGTATTAGTATACGGGGCAGTAATATCGTATTGCTTAATACGGTACGGAGTACGTATTTTTACTATAATATCAGCCGCCGTAATACGACCGTACATTACTAACTATACTGCAGTACCTCCGAGTTACATTCTGCTCATCTCTCAAAAAGCACACAGCTTATCTCAAATGCCAAAACCCGTGAGAGGGGAAATACAAGTGGACCCAAGTAATTTGACATCCTCGAAGAGAATCATGCTCTCCCCTCAACACATCGATATTGTTTTCAAAGCTGTTAAGAGCAGTTCCCCGCAGTGATTTTCTTGATATTTTTTCTTTCAGACCAGGCCAATGCCAAAAGACGTGAATTTTCACAAGAATAAGGGTCAAGGCCTCCGAATTTTGCTATATAGTGAACATCACGATGAAATACACAATGGATATTACAAATGTGGGTGAAATCAAATTCAATGAAATACTTCAAGCCAATGATATTTCGACATCTGCCAGTTTCAAAATTGCCTCGCCATGCATAAAGCCAGGCACATAAGCCTGACCTGCGACCTCATAGCAATCGTTGCGTGGATGCAGGATGACGGGCTCACTACACCCCAATACGATAGCAACTACATCGCCAACCTCCGCTTCTGGATGACATAACCCGAATACGACGTCCCCACCAGGACCCATATTAAAAACGGTGGTAGAAAACACGCATCTCCCAGCTAGCAGAAAGTTCTTCACCAAATCCTTGGTGATTGCAACCAGAGCATCAGGGTCAACCAGCCCTGGGACGGGTGCAGAAGGAGTTGGCTTGAACTCAATACTGCCGAAAACCTGGAGAGAGTATTTAAGAAAGTGTTCAAAGGGTACCGCTGTCAGAAATTGAGAAATTCCTCCCGAAGGACGAAATACGGTTTCGTAAAATGCCCGGACAATGTCCGTCTGCTGGAATATGGGAACACCATACTTGGCGATGTTTGAGGATACAGCGAGATGAACCCAATGTTGAAAGTCTTCTGCCAGCTCCTCAATAGGGGTAGGCATGCCGTAGAATGGAGACCGCCTACTGATTGTTCCCAACAATATTGCCCTGGTAGTTAGAATTCTGCTATCCTCCGAGAAGATGGCAGTTGCGGGAGATGAGCCAGACGCGGAGTATTCCCCTGCTCCCCAAGTGAGTTGGTGCGCATCGAATGCTGTCCAATCCGGTACCCAGGATGGCAAAGTATACTGGGGTTTGAATTTTGTGCGGCAATGTAAAAGGGTCTCGAGCTTCTGGGATCCACGGGCCATGTGTCGTGCAGTGTTTGTGAAAACCTTATCCACTGAAATCGAGTAGTTGATGTCGAGAATAACACCACTATACTGCAGCGTTACACCCAGTAGGGAATAGACCCTGTCGCGTGAATCTGTGCAGCACCTATCGCGATACATAGTAAGGTTGTACAAGAGCCCATCGATGTCCTCATTTTGCTCTGGCTCTTTCCACCGCCAAAAATGGTCTGCAAGGACGCCTACCATCCTTGATCGATCAATCAGCTTCCGCACCGCAAGTGGCCATCTGAACCCTTCAGAAGTGCGTGATTGGGGCATATAGTCAATAAGATACTGACTGAGCATAGCGATATTGCCGAACTGAGCTCTTAGAGCACCACAAGCCAGCAGGGCGTTTCGACCGCACACTAGTTCCTGAATTATCCACATCCGGGTCCAGTAAGACATCTGGTAGATTTGAGTCAAGGAAACCCAATGCGTTTCGAATTCGGGATCAAACAGTCTCTGCTTTATCCAGTCGCCTATTTCCTCTCTTGTCCGTCCTCTCCCTACCACAAAGTCGTCACACTGACCTAGCAACTCAAAACCTAGTTGGACTCCCTCTTCTTCGAGCCCAAGCCACGCCATAACGTACCCCTGCTGGTATATTCGAGTCATCATTCCGACTTGGTGTCCTCGTTCCACAAGGTCATCCTGATTAATACATATAGCGTCGACCCAGAGAAGGTAATCTCTCTCTTCATTCAGCATCGCCCGAAATCTCAGAAGTGCATTGCGAAGATTCGACCTTATATGCATGTGATGACATCCAATGGTGATAATATTCTTGCTTGTGTCCTCTTCCGGACCCCATTCGTAAGACAAAGCCATGAAGCGTGGAGCGTCAGCTAGGCAGAAGGTCTTGATTTCACAGCGGAAAGGTTCGGAATAAGTCGCGGATGGCAAAACAAATAGAAGGCGGATCTCGTCATTTGAGTGGCTAAGTGGTTTATAGATCTGAGATATGTCGGATTTGCAATCCATCCTTATCTTGATGCTGTCGAGAATTGAGAGAGCATGGGAAAGAAGGAAAGAAGAAGTGAGGTCTTTCAACAAGGCTCCGAGCCTTCACCCAAATAAAAAGGTTGCCGCGTGATCAAGCCACTCGATACTACTGGACCGCTGTTGAGACATTTCAGCTTCAGAGCCTGCACCAAAAACTTGATTTATTCACGGCACTACCCGTCTTATGTTATAGGGCTTGAGAGAGCCTTCCCAATTAGGTACATTATCTCACCTTACGAACATTTTGGCACGTTGATAGGAAAAGCACTTCCCCTTCTGCGAAAAAGATGCATGACTGAATGACATCTAGAAGTTTAACTACTGTACTATCTATGGCGAATTCGATATGTGCAAGACTTATCTTGATTCCGCGGTCAGTGTGAATAAGGTTATTTTTCACCATAGATTATACTTGCAAATATGAATTCTTAGAAGGGCAAGAAGGTTCTCATATTTAAGATAACTCTCAACTGTACATAATCTGCCACTTATTTGAGTACTTCGGGTCACTAGCAGTAGAAACCTCGGACAAGGTCTCCTGTTACAAATCCACTTCACGCTACTCAGCAGCTGGCCGTCCCGTCAATTTAATCCTCATCAGCCTTCAAACCTCCGCATTCTTCTCATCAGTGGGGCACACGGGCGCGTGCGGCACTGGAGTGCCGGTAATAACGAAACGTTCCTTCAGGCACTCTGTCGTAGGTTGGGTCATGGCCAAGCAAGACACCATACCGTAATAAGTCCAAAGACGATACCTGCCGGGAGCAAATCGCCAGCTGTATTGCCGCTTCTGCACCTCCCCTTTCTCAAGCAAGCAAAGAGCCGAAAGATTCGGAACCCAGCCCAGGAACCGAAACCGAGAGGCTCCGCCAGACTCGTTGTCCATTTACGATCGATGTCTTAATCCGTGGTGCAATCATGAATCGCCAAAATTTTTCCGGGGGTTTTCCCCTAATGAACCATACTAATGTTCAAGATTGGCATGGCTAAAGATGTCTCGAAAAGAATAAAGGATCTTAGGGTGAAATGCGGGCTATCCGACCTAGCGCGAGTTGCTGATTGCGAGGACAGACCTATGAAATTCTACTAGAAGGTTAAGGAACTGGTGTATACTAAGCTTCTGAATTTCGGGGGTTGTTTAATTGTGAAAAGTGTACGAATGTAAAAGGGACTGAGGTAGAACATTAAGAGTGGTTTGTGGTAGATGAGGAGGTTACTTTAAGGACGGGGCAGCGATGGAGGAGGACTATTGAGCTTGAGCCTTATAATAAGAATGGGATTCTTATGGATTATTAGAGTAGGATGATTTAGCTAAAGAATGTAGAACATCCGGATGTAGAGGAGTAATGGAATGATTCTCGGAGTCGTAATAGACGTTAGACGACGTGGCTAGATAAGGGAGCGAAGGGGTGTAAAAATATCTAAGAACTAAGGAAATTGTACGATTGTAAGTTATTATGCGGTTATAAGACATGTAGTAATGAGGGGAGATATTTATTGAGACTTTATATAGTAGTGAGTCTAAAAATCGTTTTCCTAATTATCAAATTATTTTAGTTTGAAACTTTATACGAAGACTAATATTTTATAGGAAATTTTAACAGGAGTGATGGAGGCCAGATCTCGACTTTAATAGAAGTCCTTCGGCATACTTATTAAAATGAACGCGTCCCCGAAATCTTGCGCAACAATTTTATTCCACCTGCCTTTACCTGAGTTATCCAAAAACAAAACGCATCTTTCAAACAAGTGCACTTTAAAATTGAGTAGTAGACCAAAATATCAGATGAATAGGGTAGCCAATCTCCAAAGGGCCTCTTGTCAGAACCATGCTTGAATGTCCACTATCTTGAGAGTCTTTCGCACTTGGTCCCTTCTTAGCTTTGATGTTAGGAGATAAGCCCGTTTGCATCCGTTGGAGTTGTCAAATATCCGGACGGTATACCGCTGTCCTGCCGAAAAGAAACTTCGATCGAAAATTGAAGAAGAATTATAAACCGTCCACTTCCGCTCCCAAACAAAAGGGACTAAATCGCCGATGGTATTGTAAGCTGGGCTTCGGCATCATTTCTAGTGCTGGCATTGCTCTTGGCGTCCTCGTAAGTCGGATTGAATTCTTGGACACAATGAATTGCGCCATTATGCGTTACGATACCCTTGCTGCTCTCGGTGTCCGTGTCATCTATTCCTTCGTGATGCGAGACCTCCCGCGTAGCTGTATAACGTCTCTCGGATGGCAGCACGCTTAGTCCGTAACTGGTACCGCTTTTCAACCTCGGTTCTGTATGCTCTTGGTATCCACCTGAAGAGCTACCACCTCTGAGATTGGTCTAGAGGGGCCGAAGAGTGGGAATACAGACGCAAACCATTGCCATAGTGACCTCGGTAGAAGTCCATATTAGGCTCTCGGTTGTTGCATCTATTCGAAGGGTTAGAGCTTCAGCAAGGTTTTTGTTCTGAGAGTGTGCAAGTCAAATTGACAGAATTGAACTTACATAGGTAATCTAATGCCTGGCTGAGGGCATCGAGACCGGAGGTTCGAATGACACCGCAAATTCCAGCACTGCAGAGCCAATCGTTAGTCCGAACGCAAGTAAAAAAGGAATTTTTGATTCTGGGGCCTCACAAAACGCCGAGACTCAAGGACATGCAGACAGTGATCTTGTCCTTCCGCTTCATGTTCGCATTCCATAGAAGATACCAAGGCAGCAACGCTAGGAAAAAATCCATAGCAGCAGCCCATCCTAACAGATTTATTAGCTTCGCTGTTACACCTCCTTGGGTCTAAATGCATACCACAAGCAACCTTTGCCAATATTATGAAGTTCAGATGGCATACTCGCTCTGCGGCAAGCCGCGGGTCCCATATTGAACGGTTCGGGGTACAATGTGTGAACACAGCTGTGGCAAGCAGCGTGCTAAGCAACACCATCGTGGAAATGCAAAACCAAAGGATTGCTTTGTGCCTAGAGTCACAAGGTTAGCTAACAGTACAGAGAAATTTGATGGGGTGAGTTGCAAGGAGACATGCCATTTGTTTACAACGATACGCATAAGAAAGAGAGATACTGCGACTTTCGCCATGCCGATAGCGAGACATCCGGGCACCTGAGCAACCAATTCAAGAAACAAGGCATTCGAAAACATCTCAGTCGTCAAGGTTGGCCATCTTGGCCCCGAGGCAATCGGCTCTCCAGGAGAAGTCTGTAAATGAGGGCTGGGGTACTAGAAATTGAGTCCCATGGGGCTAGACGCATCAGTAGAAAATCATGTATTATTCATACGGCGGTCGATTTTGGGTGCAAACCAAACCCTGACGGCCAAATTATACTGAGCGTCAGAGATCATTCGCCCAGACTTCTAGCTCGAACGTCATATTGTGAAGGCTTTTGAAGAGACGCTTAGGAGGGGGCCAAAAGTTTCTTTTCCAAAATAAGAGTCGTTTACTAGAACCGAGATGTCAACAATCTTATAGTGACCCACATCAAAAAGAAGAATCACTCTTCACTCCACGGAAGATGAGATAAACTTGTGGTGAGGTGAAACACTTTAAAATGCTCAGCTTGGGTCCTACAATAATCGCTTTGCAAGAGTTCGTTGAATCAATTACGAAGCGTGCATTGTTATTGACCCAATCAGGCCTTGCAACGTGTCTGACCTGAACGAGGATGGCCGAAACTCACACCCACATAAACTCTTTCACGCTCTTCAAAAAGTCCGTCGCACTATGACAATAAAAATTGCACATTTGACGCCGCACGAATTTGATTTCTCCCGTTCTTGCCATGGCGGACACTATTCTGCGAAGTCAAGTTGAAGCGAACCTTGCGGAGATGATCAGAAGAGAGAATCTCCACAAATGGTACACTGATAGTAAATGGATCGAATCTACAAGGGCGGGGTTTCTAATCTCGTGTTTGAATATGTTGCGGGTTACGGCGCACGACGTCAGGGTTTGGGCAAGACTTTATGGGCCGTGGGGAGCGACTGCCATGACCACTTTGGGTAAGAAGTCGGTATGGAAGACGCAAATAGAGGTGTTGAACAGCCCTCATTCGCTTCGAGGCCTCGGTGGTGTTGGTGGCAATTCTGGTGACAATTCTGGTGGCCCTGGTGGTTCTGGACCTCCTGGAGATCCACCTGGAGGTCCTCCCAGCCTCCGTGGTAGCGGACGTTTCGGTGGCCGCCCTCGTCGATCTGATGATGATGATGACGATGACTTCTGTGACCAAGCCGCTCGGGAGTTCAAAGATATCGTCAGGATCGAAAGCAATAGGGCCTCTCTATCTGTATGCTTTCCCGAATCGAAAAGCTTCCTTAGAGATAATAATTGTGAGGCAGGGTGCTATCATTACCGCAGTCGCTGTCACCGCTCTGGGTTTCCCCGAACTGAGCCAGTCTCACTGGGTCGCTCGCGCATTCTGGATTTCTAGCCTAGTGACTGCTCTTTTAGCTGTTTATTACGCAGGCAACCTTGTTTGGAAAGTGGGACGCCTGTTCTCGGGCAGCGAGATCCGAACCTGGCTACGCGGCAACAATCAAGGCATCCAGGACATTCTCGGTGGCGAGGAAATCAGACATGGCATACTCAAAACGTTGACGCCAGCGCTATCATCGGTTCTCATAGTTTCAGCCCCAGGATTACTGTTCTCTGCGTCTGTGTTGTGCCTGCTGCTAGGTTTTGGCATCTACCTCGGCTTCGTATGGACAAGAGCTTTGGATACAGCTTCGGGGCACGGTGATAGCAGAAGTGTCTTCATTGTATATCTCCTCGTGATCGCGGTTTTCTATGTTGTGTACAGTTTGTCAGATATCGTTCAGGATTACGGGACGGGGGTTACTGTGGGTGACATTATAATGAAGAGCGTTGAGAAGCTCCAGACAGAGTGGCCGAAATTCGTGGAGGCGAGGGAAAAACGGAAAATACGAGAATATGAAGAACATCAAAACAGGATTCGACAGCCAGAGCTACTGGAGACAATCCTCCGGTTGGGCGATGAGACAAGTCAACACTTAACAGCAATAGCGGTGGAACTGCAGAAAGCGCAAGAATGGCGAGAAAAAGGTCAAGAAGTTCGTTAGAGGAAGAGAATGTGGACAGAAAAGCGGCATCAATTCTCACTGTCCTACACATAACAAAAACCATTGAGAAAGAACTGGGTGGTGAATTAGGAAACATCTTGGGAACGTGGCAAAAATGCTAATTTCTTGAGCCGAAGTCTTTAGAGCAGGAAATACGAGGGGGGTATATATCTAGCTAATAAGTAAACGCGACACAAAGATTCACCTCGCCCTCTAGTCTTGCACCGTGTCATATTTACAGCTCACATGTGCCATTTTATTAATATAAGCCTCTAAAGCACTAGAAATAGATATGGGAGTGAATAAAGCAGTCCCACCTTCCCTTAACCCCCCCCTTCCTTCTCTCTAAGCTGTGAGTCGCATAATGGCTAACATCTCACGCCTTAGCCTTTAGCTAACGATCGAGAGATAACAGGCAAAGCTAATCATATAATTGAGAGGCATTTGGATGAAACGTTATAGGTTGTTACAAATATTGGACATACTATATTAATTGGTTAACCAGATAATAACCTATATTATACATATTAATACATGTTGCTCCAAAGAGAAACTCCCGTGAAGCACATTCCGCTACTTCATTCCCAAGCGATCACTCACCTCTTCAGAAATTCATTCGCCATCCACACTCCAAGTAAATAATCCTTCAAAACAGGGCACACTATAGCATCTCCTTTATTCTTCCAAAAGCCGCCACCAGCCACCAGTACCTTTCATTAGGCAGCCATCTCACCACAAAGCAGTCACAGCGTCAAGACTTTAAGAAAAAAGTGATATTCAAAAAGTGGTATTCATTTTTCAACCACTAAATCCAAAAACGGGAATGCACAAGAAATTTATAAAGCAACCCGCTTAAAAATGCGCCTGCACCGCCCAATGCCCGATTAGTCAATGCAATGCCTATCCCAATCCCAATTCCAAAAAATATCCAGACCCGAATCCGCGCCTTGCAATGATGTTACCAAGACCCCGTGCGCCATCCGTGTCCATTCCCATGTCTTCTTTCATTTTTTCATATTAAAGAGAACGTTTACTTGCAGTGTCACGATTAGTATTAGCGTATTTTACTATACGACCCACTTCGTAATACGTATAGCTAATATTGTACGGTCCTTCTATACTACGTATAGTGTAGGGGGGCGGACGTAGCAAGCAGTGATCCCCACATAAACCAAACACTGAAGCAGAGACGTAAAAGCAGAACAGTTCAGAACACGTGTAAACAGCACAGCGAATCAGGAGTCGAACAGAAGTAGTATTCCTGAGTAAGAAAAGGAGATGATGTCTAGCTAGCCTCCACGAGAAAAGAGCTCTTTATGAGAGCGCTAAGTCAGCTGACCCATTTCGCGAAACGGTGCACGTGACCTGATTACAAAAACACCAAGAAAACAGAAAAACTAGCTAAGTACGTGGCGCCCAGCCACATTAGGCACAGGTGCAAAGCACTTTATTGCTGATATATCGCTGATGCTTTTGGACAGGAGATCGCTGGATAATGTTGAGACGTCTCACTGGGCAAATTGCCTCGATAAAATATCCCTATTTCTCGTCATACGTGAACCGTATATTCTGAAAAAGGTCAAACTGCGCAACGATGACAAATTCAATCGGAACTTGAAGATTTTCGATATGCAAATACCACACTGGGGCTTTTTCTCAACCAAGCTTCCCACCACTATCCACAGATCTCCTAAGGCCGATAATCGACAATGGGAATTCGTTTTGATGTTAGATTACACTCGAAATTTCCAATCCGAGAAGAGAAACTATAAGGTTTACTATTTCTTAATAATATAAATAGATAATAAACTCCAAGAATGTAATAGTTTCGTGGGGCACAAGGTAGGGTGTTGCATTACTCACAGGCTTTTGAAAGATGAAAGCGAATTTGAGAAACTTTTGATTCGCCAGGACTATACTCTTCGAGTAGAATAGTCTATGTGTACGTTCAGAGATAGCTTGTCAGCGTGGTATATATAGACGTGTATATTGTGCCGGCA
>Ga0302140_10005815_pt1 | contig 15527 bp, 11 predicted proteins | sample I_Bog_E1_1_FD_202095 | JGI IMG/M metagenome (GOLD analysis project Ga0302140, IMG submission 202095) | Peat permafrost microbial communities from Stordalen Mire near Abisko, Sweden - I_Bog_E1_1 | ecosystem: Environmental > Terrestrial > Soil > Wetlands > Peat | place: Sweden: Abisko, Stordalen...
GCCTTGCAGGTGATTTAACTATTTATGGAAGAAGAAAGAACCTGCTGTTGATACGTGAAGAGGATGGGAAAAGGGAGTTTGCCAGGGTTGATATTACTAAACGCGATTTTTTTGATTCTCCTTATTACTACTTGAGACCTAATGATATTATTTATGCGGAACCATCAACAGGCAGGGTTCTTGGTACGAGTGGGGTGCTTCAAGTGGTGCCGTATATTCTTAGTGCACTTACTTTGCTTCTTTTACTTTATGATTCAAATATTAAGTAAGATAAAGTAATTTGTTGACCTATTTTATCCAAATTTAACTTTAGGCCAATGGGTAATATGTAAAAATGTAAATACAATAAAATTGCGATAGAAATAAAGGAAACTACAATGAATACACCAACTACTCCAAATACATTCGAAGAAGAGGCACAAGAGCCATTCAATATAAAGGAAGTTGTTTATAAATACATTGTTTATTGGAAATGGTTTTTACTTTCACTTATACTGGCACTATCTTGTGCATTTGTTTACCTGAAGATGAAAACTCCTCTTTATAGAATTCAGGCCAGTATACTTCTCAAAGATCAGCAAAAAGGTGATGGGAATGATCCAATGATGAAGACTTTTGACATTTTTTCATCCGATAAAATTGTTGACAACGAAATAGAGATACTCAAGTCATATACCTTAATGGAAAAGGTAGTAAAAGCACTTAACCTGGATATAAATTATGAGTCAAAGATCCGCTCTCGTACTATCGAATTGTATGATCAAAGTCCGGTAATTCTTCAATTGATTGGGGAAACATCCCTTACATATAGAGAAAAGATTAAAGTTATTGTTTCGGACAACCAAACTGTTATACTTAATGGGAAAAAGTATCCTTTAAATGAAGTAATAACAACACCTGATGGTATTTTCAAGATTACCCTTAGCCTTAAAAACCCTGAAATAAAAGAAGTAGATATTGTTATTTTGCCCCTCAATTCTACTGCGGAAAACCTTCAGGCAAGGATAAATGTCAGCCCTTCGACTAAAATGTCAACAGTGCTCGATTTGAGTATTGAAGATCCTATTCCTCAAAGAGGGGAAGATATTTTGAACTGCCTTATTGATGCCTATAACCACGCAGCCCTTGAAGATAAAAATAAGGAAGCAGCGAACACACTTGCTTTTATAGAGAACCGCTTAAAGTTGCTTGCTGCAGACTTAGCCAATGTAGAAAATAATGTAGAAGGATTTAAATCTAAGGAGGGTATTGTTGACATTAATGAAGAAGAGAGAATATTTTTGACAAATGAGCAGCAAAATGAAGTAGAGTTGAGCCAGGTAAAAATACAACAAAGTGTTTTAAATACAATTGAAGACTATGTGAAAGATAGGAATAATACCCAGGGTACCGTCCCTGCAACTATCGACGGTCTCTCAGGCCTTAACACCGGCCTTAACGATCCTACCTTAATAGACCTTATTAAAGATTTAACAGAGCTTCAAAAGCAAAAGGAAAACTACACCAGGCTTATAAAAGCAGACAATCCTTTGGTTTTAGCTATAGATGCGCAGATTTTGAGATTAAAAACCGATATCCTTGATAACATAGAAAGTATAAAGAAAAACCTTAATCTTACTGAAGTTCAGTTAGCAGAACGTAGTGTTCAATTGGAAGATATAATAAAATCAATACCTGGTAAAGAAAGATCCCTTATTGATATTAGTCGCGAACAAGCTATTAAAAATAACCTATTTAATTTTCTCCTCCAAACAAAAGAGGAAACCGAAATATCATTGGCTTCTGCTATTTCAGACAGCCGTACTGTTGATCCTGCGCACAGTAGCATTGGGCCTGTAGAACCGGTTCATTCCATCACCTATTTAATATTTACAGTAATAGGTTTGTCCATTCCGTTTGTAATTATTGTCGCTACAGATCTTTTTAATGATAAAATAAAGAGTAGAAAAGATATCGAGAAAAATACGAAGACGCCTATCTTAGGCGAGATTTCCTGGACCGAACACGAAAAAGCCTTTGTGAAAGATAACAATCGCAGTGTTTTTGCCGAACAAATTCGTGCGTTAAGAACTAACCTTTCATTTTTATCAAGTGATAAAGTTGTACAGAGCATCCTCTTTACCTCCACTAAGAGCGAAGAAGGTAAAACATTTATTTCCATGAATTTGGGCGCCAGCTTGGCCATGGCAGGTAAAAAGACACTGTTTCTGGAATTTGACATGCGTAAACCTAAATTAACATTAGGCTTGAATTTAGAAGAAACTAAAGGGCTAAGCAGCTACTTAATCGGTCATTCTGAATTGAATGATATTATACGGCCGGTACCCGGGCAGGATAACTTATTTATAATAAGTTGCGGTGCTAAGCCCCCTAATCCGGTAGAGTTGCTTTTAAATGGGCGTATAGATGGTTTGTTTGAGGAGCTCAGAAAACGCTTTGATAACATTATTATCGACGCTCCGCCTATTGGTATTGTAACCGATGCCCAGATTTTAGAAAAACAGGCGGATGCTACCTTGTTTGTTTTGCGTCAAAATTTTACACCCAAGGAAAATATTGAATTGGTAGATAGTCTTTATAAAAACGCCAAATTTAAAAAACTAAATATTGTTTTTAACGGAATAAAGAAAGGGGGAAGTTATGGATATACCTATGGATATTATGCTGAAAGTGAAGAAGAAAGTGGCTTGCTAAATAATATATTAATAGGCTTGAAAAAAAAGATGGAATAATGGTTTCTAAATTTAAATTTACTTTAAATTATGTTTAAGCCGGGAGCAGTAAGGTTTCTTCTTGCTTCCACTGTGATTCTGTTTCACGTTACAAAGTTTGTTTTCATAGGTACGTTAGCAGTGTTTTGTTTTTTTATGCTAAGCGGGTATTGGGTGACTTTGATGTATGAATACAAGTATTCAAAGAAGGTTAAATCATTAATGGTATTTTATGTAAGCAGAATATTTCGCTTGCTTCCGGTTTTTTACTTGATTACCGTCATTATATTTATTTTTTATTCATTTTATGATCAAAGACTATTTCATGCGTTTAGTTTTTTAAGTCTTAAAGGAATCGGATTTTATTTTTCTAATACATTTCTTCTTGGGTACAATCAATTAGTGTTCATGCCAATAGGGCCGGCCTGGTCGCTGGATATTGAACTTCAGTTTTATCTTCTTTTACCCTTTTTATTAATTCTCATGAAATCGAGAAATAATAGAATTATTTGCATTTCCATCAGTGCTCTAATTTCTTTAATTCTTACGCTATTTTATCCCGGGTCATTTTTGAGTGGAACAATATTAAAATACCTTATTTATTTTTTAATAGGTGTCACTATCTTTAAAGAGGATATAAAATTTACCAGGAAAACAGAAATAGTATTTAATTGCCTTTTTATAGCGGTATTGATAGTCTTTTATTCTGTTCCGCATCTATATTCACTAGTAAAAGAGGGAAATTCGAAATACAATGAATATTTTAATCTGTTATCTTCCTTTCTATTAATTCCTTTTCTTTCTAATAGTATTCGAAGAATCAGCAATAATGCTGATGTGCTTTTGGGAGGCGTTTCATACGTTTTGTATTTATGCCATTGGATGTTTATTGTTCCCTACAATTACTATATAGCACGCATAGACGGAATAACACGGCTGCCGTTTACTATCGGCTTTTTAGTAATTACCTATGCTTTTGCTTTTATAGTTTATCTTTATTTTGACAATCCAATTGATGAAAAGAGGAAAAAGTGGGTTGCAATGCAAGTAAATAAATAAAGTGTATAGGGTAAATAATATACTCCGTTGCCATTTAAAAAATTAATATACAAGTTAAAAGCGTTTTTGTATGCTGCATTAGCAGGATTGCAGTTTAATCTTGTGGGACAGTTAGGCGGAAATGAGATATTGGCCGTGGCAGACAGCTTTTCACTAAATAGCTGGAAAAAATTATATCACGATATTCCCGATATAAAGAAAATTAATATCGCATATTTTACGTTTTTCCTTTTCCAGTTGCTTAGTGATATTATTAATCATTCCGAAAGCCATAATTATATACGTGGATGGGCTGCTATTATAATGGCTATTATTACATTGAATTTTTTATCGAAAATTCTTCTAAAATCCTTCGATTCTATAATTTTTTATTTTATAGGAGGCACTCTGTATTTAATAGTTTTTAAGCCACAGCCAGACTATTCAATTGGCGATATAGGTGAGAGTATGGGAACATTTAAGTTTTGGTTGGTTCCAATTTTAAATAACCTGGTGCTTATTATATCCTGGTTTATTATGGGCAAAAGCAAAAGGTCCGGGAGCCTCGTATCCGGACTGCTTATATTTTATGGGTTGTTTTGTATGGCATTTGATGCCCGGTCGAACGGAGTATTTTTTATTATTACAGGATTAATTTTTTTGTTTAAAGATCAATTAATCAATTACAGCCGCCAAAAGGCTATTGTTCTTTTAGTTGTCTTTTTTGCCGCCTTTCAGGGTTTATATGTGATATACGTGAAAGAAGCCATGTCAGGTAAAATTGGTGGAGAACATAGTAAAGAACAGTTAAGAAGAGTTAATTACTCATACAATCCTCTTTACTTGCTGTTTACTGGAAGAACAGAATTATTTGTAGCAATGGTGGCCATAGAAGATAAACCCATTTTTGGATTTGGCTCATGGGCTCCGGATCCTACGGGAAAATATTTAGTTATGGTTTTAGAAATGCAGGATGAGGACCAGCAGATTGCCTCGTTATTAAAATCAGATGCAAACCCCCTTATTATTCCTGCTCATTCAATCATTATGGGTGCATGGCTTGATGGCGGAATAGGGGCTTTTTTGTCTATTATGTTTATTTTAATTTTGTTCTTAAAACGTTGCTTCTATCTATTATCAAGTAAGGATATTATTCATAGTAAATATTTCCCCATATTAATTTTCTTTATGCTTAATGCATTTTGGACATTCCTATTTTCACCATTACCACATATTAAAGATTCACTACCAATTATGATTGCCTTTGTGCTTGTAATGCATCAAAAAGTAAAAGATCAAAAATATATACAACCAAACAATAAAATGTAAACGCACATATCATTGCGATTGCATATGTATTGAAATTACTGCAAACAATGAAGAAGGATTAACTTTTTAGTACGTAAAATAGATCGGAACTAAAGCTATAGAAGAATTCCTATTGATAATTACAGTGTCAAGTTATTTATCGTGAATTTATCGGCGGTCAAAATTCGCTCTTTCACAAAGCCTATTTCTCTTAAATAAAGTAAATTGCTTTCACCTCTTTCTCCCTCAAATAATTGGCGTTTTTTCGGATCGTACCGATATCTTACAAATCCGTATCCCTCTATTTTTTTCAGCACTAAATTATCATCAAAACCATACCTGCCACCGTGTCCGCACTCTATTATTATAGCCTTTAATGCAGGATTGCTTAATAATTCTGCAGATCCATTGATGACCTCATGTTCATAACCTTCAACATCTATTTTTATCAAACATGGAGTTCGGTTTTCCAGTACATTATCAAGTGTATCCATAAGCACATCGATAGTATCTTTTTCGTTGGCTACTGCAACGTGGTTCATGGGTCCCAATGATTTTGTAAACTTAAGGGTTCCCTTTGCGGCACTGATTCCTATATTTAAGGCGACCGCTTTACTTTCAATTTGATTTAAAGCAATATTTTGCTTTAATACACTGAAAGTATAGGGCACCGGCTCCATACAAATTGTTAATGCACCAATATGTGCTGATGAAAGCATTGTGTAGCTGCCAACATTAGAGCCAATGTCAGCAAAAATATCTGCAGGTCTTAGAAAATGGAGCAAAAATCCCATATCTTCATATTCATCCAATCCACAATAAAGATTAAGTGTTACACCTGTCATTCCCTTTTGAATAAGCAACTTTGCCCTATTTGTAAAGGGATAAACTATAGGGTAGGGTAACATTAAGTTGTACAACTGCCATTTAATAAAACGAGATACTGCACCTATTTTATTATTTTGATTCATTGGGTGACTCCAAATAAATCCGATCAGACTAAATAAATTCATATGTAAATTATTATTGCTATTGTAGAAAGGTAGTTTTTAACAGCATGAACTTTATGGTCAAAAAGATAAGTAACATTTTGTTATTCCATTGCAAAGCTAAAAGATTTATTCATTTTACTCCGTTGTTTGCCTAATTCAGGCCTATAAATATAATGTATTTACTATAGCTGTTTTGATTTACTTTCCACTCCAGGTAGGCTTTTTTACCAGTAGTTGTTCAAATAGTTGCTTTTTTTTCTGCAATAATTGTAACTTCGCAAGAATAAAACGGTGAATTTTATTTGACATAGTTTCATACCTGGAAAGTGATAATGAATAAAAATAATTAATAGTGTTTACGAATGGAATTCAACAATTAGAAATGGAATGCGAAAGATAGCTTTCTTGACCTTAGGTGATATCTCCAAGCTTCCCACTATGAAGAGGGCACTGGGAATGGCTAATCCCATGCATGAATTAGGTTGGGAAGTTTCAATAATTGCCATGGATTGTTTGGAGAATAGGAAGAGGATTGCCATGGAATGTAATTCTCAGATTCAAACATATTATTTTGATGAAACTGCAGCAACACAGGAATCGAAGATTAAAACTTCGATTGTTAATAGAATAAAGCCCGATTTTGTGTATATCTGTTCATTTGGTTTTAGAAATAGAATTATTAAATCATTATTAAACTATAAGCCTGCTTTATTAGTCGAGCATAGCGAATTGCTGTCATCCATTGAAAGTCTTGGAAAGGCAAGAAGGTTAGTGCATTATTATTTTGAGTTAAAATCTGTTTTTTATTCTAATGGGCTAATTTGCGCCAGTAAATACTTGTACAATTATTATAAAAAGATGGCAGGATTTTTTAATAAAGTAAAGTATCCTATTTTGTATTCTCCCTATGCATTTAATGATAAAGTAATTCTTGCACCGACAAAATTAGCATCTGCCCTTAAAGAAAAATACAAGGATAAAACGATTCTGATATATATGGGCGGTATGACCAGAAATTATGGTTTGTTTACTATGATAAATGCTATACAGATGCTTTCTCAAAAAAGCAAACAGGTTAAATTATTATTGATGGGGGATGGGGTGGACCTGGCAGAGGCAAAAGAGTTTGTAAAAGCTAATAAGTTAAGCGATAATGTTGAATTCTTAGGCTATGTTCCTGAAGATGAAATTAGTTCTTATTTTGAAATAGCCGATATGTTGATATCACCATTGAATAATACTATACAGGATAAGGCAAGATGTCCGAGCAAAATATATATATATTTGCCATTTAATAAGCCGGTTCTTACTTGTAAAGTTGGCGAAGCCGAGGAGATATTTAAAGAAGATGGATATTATTTTGACAATTCCAGGCCGGAAAGCCTTTCTGCTTTAATTGAGAATATAATGGATAAGGTAAATATTCAAAAAGGGCGTATTGACGTTTTTCAGCATACATGGACGAAGAGAGCTGAAGAATTGGATAATTGGTTAAAGGTCAATTTTAGTAATGCAGATAAAGTATAAAAAAAGAAATATATAGTGGCTTCGAAATTATTAGTATTTGATTCCTTACCTTCTCCTTATAGGGCACCTATATGGCAAACTATTGAGAAGACCATTCCTTCCTCACTGCGTGTTGTATATGCTTCCGATAAATGGGGAAATACAAGTAATGATGTAGAGTTCGGACAAAAAGTAAAATGGGGCGAACCTTTACTTTCAGGCTATGAAAATACAGTGTTAGATTGCAAAAATGATATACCTCCTTTTATTTTAACCAAAGCACTTTCACTTTGGAATTCTATATCGGGAAATGGCGTAGCAGAAGAAATAAATAAGAATAAGCCTGATTACATATTACTTACCGGACTTATATACAAATATGACTATATAGCTTATCGTGAAGCAAGAAAAAGGAAGATTCCTTTGTGGTTGCGTTGCGAAACACAAGACAATGCGACAGAGCGTTCATTTTTCAAAGCTACTATCAGATCACTAATTTATAGAACTATTTATAGTGGAATTAGTCGTTTTTTTTACATAGGTGAATTGAATAAGCAGCATTATTTGAAACACGGAGTTTCTGAAAGCCAACTTTCGCCGGCTCTTTATGGGACAGTCAATCGATACAAAGGAATGGATTTAACTGATAAAGAAAACGTCAGAAAAAAAGTAAGGAATGATAATGGTATCTCAATGAGCGATATTGTGATTGGTTTTTCGGGTAAATTTATAGAAAAGAAAAATCCAATAATTCTTTATAAGATGCTTGATTTATTGCCTCCGGAGATTCAGAAGAGAATAGTGCTATATTTTGTCGGTAGCGGTCCGCTGGAAAATGAACTTATCGAGAATTCGAAAAAAGCTTTTAGTAAGTACGGGATAAGATCTGTTTTTACCGGATTTGTAGAACAAACAAAAATTGGAGACCACTATTTGGCAATGGATATTTTAGTATTACCGTCTCGAAAAATGGGCGAAACATGGGGTTTAGTTGTAAATGAGGCATTTCAGGCAGGTTGCTGTGTTATTGTGAGCAACGCTGTTGGCTGCAGTAAAGACTTTTTTAATTGGGAAAGATTTGAAGTTATATCGGTTGATGCAGTAACCGAATTGGCTGAAAAGGTGCTGAAATTAGCTGGATTTAGAAGAGATTTTAATTGGGCTTTGGAATTATTAATTCCATATTCCATAGAGTCAACGGCTAATTCTTTTATTGAAAAATTAAATCAATAGTTTTCAAGGTATTTATGCGTGGTTTATGCAAAAAACATGAAAGATTAAAATATAGTATAACCCAATTATATATATAATGGCAAAACTGGAATTAGATAAAGCATTTACGCAGATATACCATGAAAACCTTTGGGGAGATCCCAATTCCCGTTCAGGCATTGGTTCCAGCTTTGAACAAACTATAGTAATCCGTAGGAAAATTCCTGAGATAATTTCTAAGTATAATATTAAATCTATTATTGATGCACCTTGTGGTGATTTGTTTTGGATAAAAGCACTACTCCCCCAATTTCAAAAAGAAGGAATTAAATATACCGGATTGGATATTGTTCCTGAAATTATTGAGAAAAACAAATTGGATTTTTCCGAACCGACTTTTAATTTTGGAAATGTAGATTTAACCAAAGGTCCTATTCCCCGCGCTGACCTTATAATTACCAGAGACTGTTTCTTGCATCTTTCCTTTGAAAACATAGTGAAAATACTAATCAGGTATAAAGAATCGGGCTCTAAATACTTATTGGTAAGTTTATATACCAAAGCTACCCGGAAAAATTATGATGTGCATGATTTTCCTGTAGAAGCCAGACCAATAAATTTATTAAAATATCCATTTAACTTTAGCCCTCCTTTGGAAATAATAGTAGAGGAATGCACTGAGGGATATGGTGAGATGAGCGATAAATCATTGGGCTTGTGGGATTTGACACAAATAGATATTTCTGAAATAAGTAAAAATATTCAAAAGATATCCCGCTTCCAAAATGCACGTATAGCTATAATTGAAAAAGTAAAAAGAAGGAGTAATATAATAAAATTGATATCAAAAAACAGACTAAAGGATTGGAGGGCACATAGGCAGAGAAATATTAGAAATAGCCTTAAAAAAGGTATTGTGTTTTTAGGAATACCATTTACCTACCTTTCTACAGCATGGATGAAAGCATTGATAAGATGGGGAATGAATAAAAACAACCAGGAGTTTTTTTCGAGCACAACAAGTTTGCCCAGTTTTGACCCAACGTTTATAAAATTTACTAATTCTGTAAAGCTTGTATCTGATTCATTAGTTGAAAATGAAGAAATTTCAGGTCAGTATAAGAATCTCGTTAAACATCAGTTTTCCGATGCCAATGTTTTAATTTTATGTTGTCAGGGGAGGTCTGGCTCAACACTTCTACTTCGTTTAATTAATTCAATTCCGGGTTATCATTTAGTAGGTGAAAGTCAGGGTGCTTTGCTCAATTTGGCTCGGTTTTACGGTAATATTAAATATACCGAATGGGTAAAAAAACTTGAAAAAACCGAGCATGTCCTTATAGCTATGGAGAACTCGTTTTGTTATGCGAAAGTTGTTGATCAGGTTTATAATTTATATTATGAAATGTTTGGAAATAGTGAAAGTCGAATGGTCGGATTTAAAGAAATTCGATTTGGATTAGGTTCTTATCAGGAATTTGAACATGAAATGAATTTATTTAAAGAATTATTTCCCAAACTTAAAATTGTATTTTTAACCCGTGAAATAGAAAGCTTGCTGAAGAGTGGCTGGTGGAATAATGATGTTGAAAACGGGAGGATTACCTTGATGAATCAGGAAAGTAATTTTAACCGATATCATAAACAAACTTCCTCAAATAAGAATAAATCTAGCTATTTTCTAACATACAAGGATATTTGTGATAAATCTCCGGCGTTAATGGGACTGTTCCCTTTTTTGGGAGAAGAGTTTTCTGAACAAGATTTTCTTCGGGAAATTCGGAAGATGACATGAAAATATTGAATATCATAAGCAGTATGGACCCTTCAACCGGTGGGCTTCCGCAGGTAATAAGAAGTTTGGTGCCCGGGTTAAAAAAGCTTGAAATTGAAAGCGAAGTTGTATGTCTCGATTCTGTAAAACCCAATTACGGTATAAAAGATGATTTTACTATACATGCATTAGGTAAAGGAAAAGGAGCCTGGTATTATAATCCAACTTTATTTACCTGGCTGATAAATAACATTGCCAACTATGATGCTGTAATAATCCATGGCTTATGGCAATATCCCGGTTTTGCTGCATATAGAGCATTTAAATATCTAATTTCACATAAAAGGAAAGTTCCTAAATTATATGTAATGCCACATGGTATGCTTGACCCCTATTTTCAAAAAGCACCGGATAGAAAGTTAAAGGCAATTCGGAATTGGTTCTATTGGAAACTTATTGAAAAAAAAGCAATTAATTTCGCTGACGGTTTATTCTTTACATGCGAAGAAGAAATGATTCTGGCAAGGAAAACATTCAGGCCGTATCATCCTAAAACTGAATTGAATATTGGTTATGGTATTGTTGAGCCTCCTCCATATACTTCAGCCATGGGTGATGCATTTTTGAAGATATATCCGCAAGCAAAGGAACAAAAATATCTCCTTTTTTTAAGCAGGATTCACAAGAAAAAGGGCATAGAAAATTTAATAAATGCCTATGTGCAAATCAGCAAAAAGGGCTTCAACAATTTGCCCATGTTGGTGGTTGCCGGGCCGTGTTTAGATAATTCTTATAAAGAAAAAATAACAGCGATTGTAAACAGCCATCCAATCTTAAAAAAGAATGTTTTTTTTTCGGGTATGCTTAGCGGAGATGCAAAGTGGGGGGCATTTTATAACTGCGAGGCATTTGTATTACCAAGTCACCAGGAGAATTTTGGCATAGCTGTAGCAGAGGCATTAGCTTGCGGAAAACAGGTGCTTATATCTAATCAGGTTAATATTTGGCGAGAAATTGAAGGTAGCCAGGCAGGGTTAGTTGAGGATGATACGATAGAAGGAACTAAAACTTTATTGGTAAAATGGCTGGCTATGGATGGAGAAACTAAGGTGGTAATTTCTGAAAATGCAAAAAGATGTTTCTTGAAATATTTTACTGTTGAACATTCAGTAAAAATGATTTATAAGGCTATTAGTAAGGTATAAAATAATAGTATGTAACACATTATTATGTTTAAATACTTATTCAAAAAATTATTTTTTCTTAGCAAAAACAGCGCTCCAATGTTTTTTATCAGGTATTACCTCATAATTATATTTTTTTAAAATATTGGTTACTGGTGTTACTTCGAGTCGGTCATGGATTTCCATATGCATAGAATCAACCAGGTTCAGCCAATCCAAATTACCTTTTTTGAATATTTCAATTTCAGCACCTTCTATGTCTATTTTCATAAAATCTACTTTTTTTATATTATTCATAGCTAATAAATCAGGAATGGTTATAGATTCAATTCCTATTAATTGGTCATTAGTGGACTTATCAGATGAAAGAGAAGTAGCTGAATAGGAATCGTTATTTACGTTGGAATTATATTGAATAGTTCCATTTTCAAACCATATTGCCTTGTTTAAAACAGTCACATTAGGATATGCTGAGGTGTTCTTAATACATAATTGGTAATTGTCCCGATCCATTTCTACTCCCAGTATTTGGGCATTCGCGTATGTTAATTTATAGTCAATTATTGTAAAACCGATATTTGAACCTAAATCAACTATGATTGGATTATCTGGTAACGAAAATGGAGGAATATGAAATTTTTTCAAAAAAACATATCCTGCTACTATTAGGTCATTTATATTCCTGTTTCTGAAAACTACTTCGGCAGTATTCTTTAATTTTACTTTGGTATAAGAACCTTTTGTGGAAGTGAGAATTTTAATTATATCAACAAACCTAATTATACTTAAAAAATCACGATACGAATAAATACCCTTTAATAACTTGAATGGCTTTTTAAATGACATGTATTATAAATTAAACTGAGTGGATAATACAAACATAAGCAATATTTTATAATTTTGTAACTTACAAAGTAATATTAGCTGTTGAAATACTTAAGGTATTGTAAATCAATAATATAATGACAAAAACATATCAATTATATGTAGATAATATTCCTAAAAAAGATAAAGCAAAAAGGGTTATTTGGTTGGTAGTTTCCATTTTTCTTTTTCGTCCTTTTGCCCTGCCTTTTTTTAACGGCTGGAGAATTTTCTTATTAAGATGCTTTGGAGCTAAAATTGAAAAACACTCTGTAGTACATGCCAGTGCTTATGTTCCTGCCCCATGGCAATTAACAATGGGTATTAATTCAGCTTTGGGTCCTCAGGTAAAACTACATTTTGGCAAAACCATAATTGGGTCAAAAGTAACCGTTTCTCAACGTTCCTATTTATGCAGCGCAACGCATGATGCCCGAAATTTAAATTTGCCATTTAGGGCCGGGACTATTGTAATCGAAGATTATGTATGGATTGCTGCAGAAGCTTTTATAATGACAAACGTAACATTAAAAGAGGGATGTGTAGTAGGGGCGAGGGCTGCTGTTTTTGAAGATGTAGAACCCTATACAATTGTAGGCGGTAACCCCGCAAAATTTATTAAAAAAAGAGAGATAAAAGATTAGAAAATGTTGGACATAACTTGTATCATTCTTACTTTTAATGAAGAGATTCACATACAAAGATGTATTGAAAAAATAAAACCTTTGGCAAAGGATATTTTTGTTGTTGATTCCTATTCAACGGATAAAACTGTTGAAATGGCGGAAAGGCTGGGAGCCAAAGTATATCAAAATAAATGGGAACTTAATTATGCCAGGCAATTTAATTGGGCTTTGGATAATTTACCTATAAAGACAGAATGGGTGTTTAGGCTGGATGCAGATGAATATTTGTCCGATAATCTTATTGAGGAAATAAAAAGCAAGTTAGCGTTATTAAATGCGGATGTTTCCGGCATAGCTTTCAATTGCCAGCGCATTTTTATGAACTCGCTTATAAAAAGAGGAATAGTTAAGCTAATCTTATTGCGGTTGTTTCGTTTTGGAAACGGACGTTGTGAAGAACGGTGGATGGATGAACATATTTATATATCAGAAGGTAATACAGTGGTTTTTTCAAATCCCTTTTTCGACCACAATTTAAATAATATTGGATGGTGGACCCAAAAGCATAACGGATATTCTATCAGGGAAGCCATTGATTATTTAAATATTGAGTTTCAGTTAATACCTGAGCAAAAAGAAAAGGATAATAAACAATTTGTTAATCATGCTTCTGCGGTTAGGAAAAAGAAGCTTAAATACGTGAAACTCCCCCTGTTTTGGCGTGCTTTCTTTCTTTTTATCTATCGGTACTTTTTTAAACTTGGATTTATAAATGGCAAAGAAGGATTTTTATGGCATTTTTTGCAGGGTTGGTGGTATAGAACATTAGTAGATGCTAAAATATTTGAAATAAAGAAAAACTGCGGTAGTGACAAAGAAAAAATTCTAAAATACATTAAGGATAATTACAATATAGATTTATCTAAACAATAGGTAGCAATTAGTAATAAGAGAAAAAACAGACTCCTGCCGAAATTATCTTCACTCTTTACGTTTTATTAAAAGTCAATATTTTTACATCATTCAAAATTAAGTATATTGCCTTCGCATAGAGTGCGTGAGACTTAAGAGCGTGCTTTATATAGATGCTATGAAAAACATGGGAATTAACGGGAAAAGGATTTTGGTGATTGGAATTAATTTTTCTCCTGAATTAACGGGCATCGGTAAATATACCGGCGAAATGGTTCAATGGCTGGTACAGGAAGGCTATGATTGTAATGTAATAACTGGGTTCCCTTATTATCCCGACTGGAAAATAAAATATCCCTATAAAGGCCTTTTTTATAAAAAGGAAGTGCCAGATGCCGGAAGATTAAAAATATACCGGTGTCCATTATATGTACCTAAATCACCTACTGGGTTAAAACGGGTATTGCATGATGCGAGTTTTTTCCTCTCTTCCTTGTTTGTTGTCATTCTCTTTTTATTTAAAAAGAAAAATCAATATGTATTTTGTATTGCCCCGCCTTTTCATATGGGTTTTTTGGCTTTGTTTTACAGGTTCATTAAAGGTGGCAAAATTATTTATCATATCCAGGATATGCAAATAGATGCCGCCCGGGATTTGAAAGTTTTAAAACCGGATTGGATTTTTACTTTGTTGTTTGCATTTGAAAAAGTTATCCTTAACCATGTAGATATCATCAGTACTATATCGCAGGGTATGTTGAAAAGGATTTCCGCAAAGGTAGATAAGCCTGTTCTTTTATTCCCCAATTGGGCCGAAACAGAAGCATTATTTCCAATACCAAAGAACGAAGAAATGAAAAAGGAACTGGGATTTGATCCGCAGGATAAAATTGTTCTTTATTCCGGGGGTATTGGTGAAAAGCAAGGTTTGGAAAGCCTTATAAGGGTTGCAAAGCAAATGGAGGATAATAAGAACATAAAAATTGTTATTTGCGGAGCAGGTCCTTATAAAGATAAATTGATTCATTTTGCAGAGGAGAACAAGCTAATAAATATCCGTTTTCTGCCGCTTCAAGGCAAAGATGTTTTTAACAGTTTTTTAAATTTGGCGGATATTCATCTGGTTCTTCAAAAGAAGGAAGCCGGCGATTTGGTAATGCCATCAAAATTGCTAAATATACTTTCAGTAGCTGGCTTAGCCATAGTAATGGCAAATCCGGGAACTTCACTTTTTGAAATGATACGTGACAATAATATGGGAGTTATTATACCACCTGAGGATGAAAAGGCTTTAAAAGAGGCAATTTTGAATTGTTGTTCGCAGGATTATGTTTTGCAAAGGAAAAACGCAAGGAATTATGCGGAGGTATATTTAAATAAAACTGCAATTCTAAATAATA
>Ga0302140_10005819_pt1 | contig 15523 bp, 13 predicted proteins | sample I_Bog_E1_1_FD_202095 | JGI IMG/M metagenome (GOLD analysis project Ga0302140, IMG submission 202095) | Peat permafrost microbial communities from Stordalen Mire near Abisko, Sweden - I_Bog_E1_1 | ecosystem: Environmental > Terrestrial > Soil > Wetlands > Peat | place: Sweden: Abisko, Stordalen...
CGAACCCAGAATCAAAACTTTCATTCTTTCCCCGCTCTTTCCGTTGTCCCCAAGAATGAAAGGTTATCCTCTTCAGCCGGGGGGTGGGAAGTCAAACCGGGGACGAGATTGGGTATTCGACGTATAATCCTGCCATGCTGAAACGCATTTACATCGACAATTTCCGCTGCTTCGTGAACTTCGAGTACAAGCCGGAGCGGAAGCTGCTGCTGCTGGGAGCGAATGGGAGCGGGAAGTCGTCGCTGCTGGACGCGATCCGGGCAGTGCAAGGATTCGTCCGCGAAGATGGAGCTAGGGATTTTAACCGAATCGTCTTTCAGGACAGTAAGACGCGCTGGTTGAATCTTCCCAAGCAGGTGTTCGAGATCGAGGCGGAGCTTGAAGGTAAACAGTATGTCTATCGTCTTGAGATTAACGCTGAAAGCAATCCAAAAAACCTGGTTTTAGCTGAAAGTCTGAAGGTGGATGGAAATCCCATCCTTGAGTATTCCAATGGATACGTGTTTGTTTATCCGAGTGATGCTCCAGGACCCCTTGCTCCGCTGATGGTGGAAGACGCACACACTTCTATGCTTGGTTTCCTAAGAAGCTTCCGGAACGAAGCCAGGAGATTCGTCGATTGGTTATCTAAGGAATTGGTTTGTCTCAGAATCAATCCTTATGCGATGAAGAATACAGGGAAGTTTACCGGCGGCCCTGCGCATCCAGCCGTCGATCTGAATAATATTGCCGATTGGTATGGAAGCCTAACATTGCACGATAGTCATGGAATGTTCCAACTCAGGTCTTCGCTTCAGGAAATATTCGATGGGCCGACATCTCTGAATTTCAATTATACAGAGACAGGAAAAGGAGATTTGATCGTTGCATTTAATCGACCCAAAGATGGTCTGACATTCAGACTGATGGAACTTTCAGAAGGCCAGCGCTGTTTGATCGCGCTATACATGATCCTGCACTTCCTCATCGCCAAAGGCCACACGGTCTTCATTGACGAGCCGGATAACTTCATCTCCTTGCGCGAGATCCAGCCGTGGCTATTGGCCGCGGAGGCGGCGGCCGAGGACAGCAAAGGGCAACTCATCCTCATCTCGCACCATCCGGAGATTCTTAATCAGTTGGCACAGGAGTCCGGCCTGCGCTTTTTCCGCGAAGAAAATGGCCATGTGCGGACCGAGAAGTTCAGGACCGATCCCGACGGACTCCTGCAACCCTCAGAGTTAATTGCGCGGGGCTGGGAGAATGACTAAACCATCCTGGATTTATGTCCTGGCGGAAGACGAACGCCAGCAGCAGTTTATTTACAGATTCCTGGCTACTGCGGGGTTCAATTTGCGTCAGATAAGTTTTGAGTTGTCTCCGTCAGGTCAAGGGAGCGCTGAGCAATGGGTACGCGCAAACTTTGTGAGGCTAGCGAAGAAATGCAGGGCGAGAAACGCGAGGCACGCACGTCCATCGACGAGTATGATCGTGATGCTGGATGCCGACAAACGGTCCGTAACAGAGCGATTGGGCGGGTTGGATGCATCTCTCATTGCAGAGAATCTACCGAAGTATGACGTGACGAAGGATTCGATTGCAAGATTGATTCCGAAATGGAGCATTGAAACCTGGATTCTTTACCTAAGCTCAAATGGAGCAGCCAGCCAGCCTGTGAGGGAAGATAAGCCTTATAAAGAATCAAAGAAATCGGAACTGTGGTCTGAGTTGATTCCACAAGCTGCAAAGACTCTTTACGGATGGACCCGCCCCCCCGCAAACCGGCCCAGCAATCTGCTCGATTCGCTCCAACGCGGTCTCGATGAAATTCCCCGTGCTCTTCCCCTGGCCAGGTGACGCGTCATGGTGCAAACCCGCATCAAGCCCTATCTGCAGCAAGTGGCCGAGAAGGTGCGGCGTGCGGAGCAAACGCGCGTGTATCGGCGCAACCAGATACTCGGCCTGGTAATGGTGGCTGCGGCGATACTCGTCTGGTGGCTCTTCCACACTAATCCCAAGTGGATATTCCCCCCCGGGTGGTGGCGGCCTTGAGCGCGATCCTTTCGCAGGCGGGCTTTAGCGAACAGAGCGACCCGCTCGCAGTGTTGTTGCTGGGCCCCACCGGCAGTGGCAAAACCACGCTCTCGCTGGCGCTCGGCCAGCGCTTCGGCGGCGAGATTGTCAGTTGCGACTCAGTCGCCGTCTACCGTGGCATGGACCTGGGGACCGCCAAGCCATCCGCCGAAGATCGGGCGCGCCTCCCGCATCATCTCATCGACGTCACCGAGCCGAATCAGCCCTTCACCGCGGGCGAATACAGCAGGCAAGCGCGCGCGGCGCTTAGAGACATTTGCAGGCGCGGCAAGGTGCCCATCGTCACCGGCGGAACGGGGCTTTATCTGCGCGCGCTCACCGACGGCCTTTTCGCCGGACCAGCGCGCCAGCTTGAATTGCGGGCGCGGCTTGAACGCAGCCGGCAAAGGCGCAGCGTACTTTGGCTCCATCGGCTGCTTACCCGGCTGGACCCAACCTCAGCGTCCCGCATCCACGCAAACGATACCCCCAAGCTGGTACGAGCCATCGAGGTCTGCCTTACCGCGCGCAAGCCGCTTTCCGAGGTTCAGACGCGCGATCCGCTCTCCGGCTTCCGGTTGCTTCGCATCGGGCTCAATCCGCCCCGCCAGCAGCTCTATGCCAGGCTCAACCTGCGGGCTGAGGCCATGTTTGCATCCGGCCTGATCGACGAGACGCGCGGCCTGCTTGAGCGCTTCGGGCCGGTCCAGGCTCTCGATTCCCTGGGCTATCGCCAGGCGCGCGCCGTTCTGGCAGGAACGCTGACCCTTGAAGCCGCGGTCGAGGCTACCCGGCAGGGCCATCGCAACTATGCAAAGCGCCAGCTCACTTGGTTCCGGCGTGAGCCTGACGTGCACTGGATCGAAGGCTTTGGCAACGATGCGGAAACCATCCGCGCAGCCAGCGAACTGGTTCAAGACAGCCCCCAATAGACCGGTCGTCGCAATGTCCCCGTTTGTTCCAGACGCGAATGCCTGTCCAGCCACATCCATTAAACTGGACAATGAATTGGAAGTTGGGAATGGCTCGCTCGTAGAATTCGCGGCGCGCCCCGGAACGGAGTTTTCCTCTTGGCAGAGACAATTTACGATGTGGCGATTATCGGCGGCGGGCCGGCCGGCTACACGGCAGCCATTCGCGGCGCGGAGTACGGGCTCAAGGTCGCGTTGATCGACAAGTCCGACAAGCTGGGCGGCACCTGCCTGCACGTGGGCTGCATTCCCACCAAGGCGCTGCTGTTCAACGCTGAAATCTGGGACTACCTGAAGAGCGCTGCCGAGTTCGGCATTGAGGGAATCGGCACGCCCACGCTGAACTGGGCAGCGGTGCTCGCGCGCAAGAATTCCATCGTCACCAAGCATGTCAAGGGCTTGGATTTCCTGATGCGCAAGCACAAAATCGCCGTCATCCAAGGCGCGGGAACCCTGACCGGGCCCGCAAACGAAGGCGTGCATACAGTCGAAGTGACCAGGGCCGGAAACCCCGAAGCGCCCGGCGAGGTCAGCCAGGTAAAGGCGAAGAACGTAATCCTGGCCACCGGATCAGCGGCCAAAATGCTGCCCGGCCTTCAGGCTGACGACCGCGTTCTAACCAACATTGAGATTCTCTCCATGGATCAGGTGCCCAAGTCGCTCATCGTCATTGGCGCGGGCGCCGTGGGCATGGAATTCAGCTCGATCTTTCGCAGCTTCGGCACGGAAGTTACGATCCTCGAGTTTCTGCCCCGCGTGGTTCCGGTTGAAGACGAGGAGATATCGAAAGAGATCACGCGCCTCTTCAAGAAGCGCGGCATAGACGTGAACACCGGCGCAAAGGTCGAGACGGTGGAAAAAACCGAGACCGGCGTCAAGGTGACTTACATCGACTCCAACGGCAAGGCGCAGGTGAAGGAAGCCGATAAGGTGCTGGTAGCCGTGGGGCGGGCTGGGCTCACCGGCAACATCGGCATCGAGAAGACGAAAATTGAACTTGACCGCGGGCTGGTGAAAGTCAGCGAGACGCAGGAGACTGCGGAGCCGGGCGTTTTTGCCGTGGGCGATATAGTGGCCGGACTGCCTCAACTGGCGCATGTGGGCGCAATGAGCGGCATGGTGTCCGTGGCAAAGATCGCCGACCGCCACTTCCGCCCCGTGCGCCGCGACCGCATCCCCTCCTGCACGTACACCGAGCCGCAGATCGGGTCGGTAGGGCTGACGGAGGCGCAGGCAAAGGAAAAGGGCCACGAAGTCAAAGTGGGCAAGTTCCCCTTTGCGGGTAACTCGAAGGCCAGCATCGTGGACAGCCACGACGGCTTTGTGAAGATCGTTTCCGATGCGAAATATGGCGAGATTCTGGGCGTTCACATCCTCGGCCCTCAGGCCACGGAGTTGATCGCCGAAGCGGTTGCCGTCATGGAGCTTGAAGGCACGGTAGAGGAGATGATGTTCACCATCCACGCGCATCCCACGCTGGCCGAATCGCTGCTGGATGCTTATGGAGCCGTGGAGGGAATGGCGATTAACGCCTGAGAGATTCTTCCTGCTTTGGCTGCAATCGATCGCCGAGGCAGCTTGTACCTGCACTCCACGCTCCGAATTGCTATTCCTCAATGTTGAGGCTGCATGGGAACGAGCTTCACCCCCGGGGGAGCAACCACAGGTTTTGTCACGGTCACCACAGTCGGGAACGAAGTCTGGATCGAGGTCGGAAGAATCAGGTCCGCGTCGCAGCCCGCCCACTGGGTGCAAATCACCCTTATCTCGCGCATCAGGCGGGCCTTTGAGCCTTGCGGCAAGATGGTTGGAAACGCGTGCGCCTCAATCGTGGGCACAAGCGATGAGAGCGGCTTATCTCCGCTGATAAGTCGAACCCTGGTTGGCTTGCCCGCTTCGAAGGCTGCCATGAAGTAGGCCGATCCGTTGAGCTTGGTTGTCTTCACAATCGGATGGACCTCAATTCGCTTGTCGAGTTCGGCCTTCAGGCTGCCGTCATATGCCCCGTTCTTGTAAGGAGTAGCTGTCAACTCCTTGCCAGTCAAATGCTTGTAGCTCTCGGCAATTTGGGCAGCCGTCGCCTCACCCGGTGTCATGTCTACCCAGGTCACGCTGGCCAGCTCGTACAAGTGCGCGGCTTCTGTCTTGTTGCCCTTGGCCTCAAGCAACCTTGCAAGCTGGTAACCGCTCGTCGCGCTTTGACTCAATTCCCAGGCCGAGCGCAGATAGGTTTCAGCCACATCGGTCTCCTTCGCCTCAAACTCCGCCCAGCCCAGGCACGTCCAGGCAGCAGAAAGCACCAGCGCCCAATACAGCGAGTGAGGGTCGTCGGGCGAAAGCTCTGTCGATGCAGCCTCCGTGTCGGAGACCATTTGCCGGCACTCACTCGCCGTTTTTTTCAGGTCGGACGCGCTGGCTGGAGAGTCGGACTCAAGAACGGCTTTGGCGTCGCGATAGGGCTTCATGGCAGCGCTCTCCTTTTGCCTCTCGAGCTCGTTCTCAAAATGGACAGTTGCTGCGGCAATGCTCGCACTATCCGACGATGCACTTTGCAGATAAGCTGTCTGCACCTCGTCGGCATAAATCTTGCGGCGGAATGCGAGGTACTTTTCCCAATCCTCAAGCGGCACCTTGTTCTTCTTGATCACCAGGCGGCGCTCGGCGGTGAATACGCTATACTTCTCCAGGCTGTAAGTGGAGTGGTACTCCGCCCAGTCTTCCTTTAGGTCGATTCCCTCCGGTGGAACCATAAACCAATCTTTGGGCAATGTGATGTTGCTTATGTAGACCTGCTCGCCGGGAGAACCTATCTCAGGCGGATCGGCAGGCTTCTTCTCCTTCACCCCCGGTGAAAGCGACCAGCCGGTGCCGGGCATCGCGGGAAAGATGCGATGGTCGTCCCATTCACCAAACTTCTCCCGCGTGTAATCGTAGGAAATCTGCAAAGGCAGGCTTATTTGCTCAATCTCAGAGAACTGGGGATTGGACACTTCTCCCGCAAAGCCGATGTTCCGGGAATACTGCTGCGTGAATTCCTTCCATTGAGATTGTGGCACCTGGCGGACGATGGCTCTGAGAAACATCTCCACGTCCCCGTGGTAGGTCTGAATAATGTGGCCGGTTAAGACCCCTTGGTCCGACAGCTTGCCGTCGACCTGAAATTTAGCGGATTGGGTAAATGGAAGGTCGATAGGGGTGCGCTCAAGATAGGCCGGCTTGCCATCGGGAATGGCAAGCGCCTGCTTATCGCGCAGGGTGGCCATCAATTCGCCGATGGGCGCAACCTCCTCGGTGGAGTCCATCCACAGCAGCTTGCCGTCGAGCGGAACCAGCGTGATGACGTGGTTGAACTGCGCTGGCGAGGGCGTTGCGGGGTCGAGCTCGCGACTGCTAGAAATGAGAACAGGCCAGGCTTGAATTCCAGCCGCCTTCAATTCCGAAGCCAGCAGAGTGTGCTTGTCCTTGCAGTCACCGTACTCGTTTGAGAGCACATCGTCGGCCGGATGCGGCTGGTAGCGGCCAATGCCAAATTCGAGGCCAACGTAGTGGATACGCAGTGCAACGTCATTGAAGATGGCCTGGACCTTCTCTGCGTTTGTGGTTAGTCCCTTGGTGAGCGCGTCCACCTTGGCCTGGATAGCCGGTGTTACAGCCATGCGATCGCCCTGCAACCCCTGGTACCAAGCGCCAACCTGCTCCCAGGTGGCAAACGTCGTTACCTGAACGGAGGGCTTCAGATGCTTTGTTGACTTGGGAGGTGCGTCGGGGTCGGGCCGGGCAAGATTGGTGCTTGACCAGTGGTAAAGCTTGCGGCCGGCCGCGGTAGTGATTGTTGGTTGAACATCGTCGCTGGCCACGGTAACGGCCTTTTCCGCGGGCACATCGAGATCGAGCTGTTCGTCCAGCGTAATCAGATTCTTCTCAAACGCATACTCGAACCAGAAATGGCCTGGAACCTCAGGCTTCACGGTTCGCAGCGTAACCTGGTACTCGAGCGTATCGCCCACCCCAAGGCCCTTCACCGCAACATGCTTCTGGTGAATGTCGGAGTACATGGGCGCGGCGCGAGTCACATCCGCGGGCAAATCCTGAACATTGTAATCCGGAGTAACTACCACGCTGCCATCGGGCTTGATCACCCGAACGTACCCAATATCCATCACCTGGTTTGAGGCGGTGTAGGTAAATGCGAGCACAGCCATCGCCTTTACCCCTGCGTCGGCGAGGATACGCACCGTGGCTGTCGTCTGCCTGGTTCCGGTGCCGTCGGCCTCTTCGCGAATGCGCGTGTCGAGCTTATTCAGAACCAGCGCTTCTTTTGAGAAGTCAGCAGGTTTGGCGGCTGCTGCCGGGGCCATGGGCACGGCCTGGTTCAGGGCTGGCTTGGCTTGTGCCGCTGAAGTGGAGACGCAGCCGGGCAACAAGCCGGCAGCAAGCATGGCAACACCGAAGCCATAAGTCAAAGCACAAGCAAAGCCAGCCGGCACAGATTTCGAGCAGCGCATAAAAGTTGTGTCCCGATGATTGGAACGATAACAGAATGCACACAGAGCTGTGGAGGGGATGGCGATTGACGAGTTAGGCTGTAGCATGACTTTGCAAACCACAGAATAGAAAGCAATTATTTCCCCGGCTATGTAGTTTGGCCTCATGTCGTGTATTCTGCTGCTTCCTGTCGAAAGATGAAAACTCGCGGCTGGAGCGCAAGTGATTGATCAGGTAACCGCCACAACCTTTCACCGCTTCTTGAGCAACGGCAAAACGTCTCCCGCCATCTTTTCGTGTGAGGGCAGTGGTCACCCGGGGACTAACGAGTACGTTGTTAAGCTACGCGGCGGGTTGGAACGCGGTGACCGGGGATTAGCATGTGAACTGTACGCATCAATACTCGGCGCGTATCTTGGCATGTCGTGTCCGCGTCCGGCAATTGTATTGATCGAGGCAGATTTGGCTGCCGTCATTCTTGGTCAGCTTGGAGGAGGAAGCCGTCAGGCCCAGATCGTTCGCGACAGTGTCGGCTTGAACTTCGGAACTCAGTTTCTCGTCAATCTGACAGCTTGGCCTGTGGATAAGTCCGTTCCAGAGCCGCTACTGAATGCAGCCATGAAGGTATACGCATTTGACGCATTGATACAGAACCCAGACCGAGGATTCAACAACCCTAATCTCGGCAGCAGAAATGACGATCTTTTCATTTATGACCACGAACTGGCATTTTCGTTTCTCTTGAGTATCTTTCCGAGTCGCACACCTTGGAAGCTGTCGGCAGAGGATTATTTGAGCAACCACGTGTTCGCCAGGGCACTGAAGCAGGTTCAGTTTCCTGGGGATTTTCTCCAGCGTCTGAGCGATCTATCCCGACAGGCTGTTCGTTATTTCTCAGAACAGATTCCCGACGCGTGGGGATCGGATGATTTGCAGAAAATCGAATCGCATCTATTGCTCATCAGTGAGCACGCCGCCGAGTTCGCAGAGGAAGTTACAAGGAGGTTACCATGAAGGCAGAATTCTACTTCAGCCTGCTCCGCTATGTTTACGACCCTTTGACCCAAGAGTTTGTCAATATCGGGGTCGTGCTGTATTCACCCACCCACAGCTTTCTCCACGCCACGTTTACGAGTCGCTACGGGCGGATCTCAAAGATGTTTGGTCGAATAGACGGCGCTTCTTTCCGCGCAACTACAAGCTTCATTGAGCGCCGAGTCACAAATGTGAACGAACGGCTTGCACGTGGCCTTCTATTCCACAACCCAAAGGAGAGCCTTCAGTCAATTCTGGACGAGGTTATGCCGCCAGATGACACTGCCATTCGATTTGTGTTCGGAGGCGTAGGAATTACGGATAACCCAACTCGTTCGCTTGAAGAACTGTTCGAGCGGTACGTGACCAGATACGAGAATCCATCTGAAAATGCTCGCCGCGATGAGAATGATGTCTGGAAAGTATTCCAAGAGCCGCTCAGATCAAAAGAGGTCTTTCCCTATTTTGGGCCCAAGACTATAACGGCACCTGGCTACGAATACGAGTTCGAGAGATCTTGGAAGAATGGGATTTGGCACTTGTTTGAGCCAGTTTCGTTTGATTTGGCAGATGAGCAATCAATTTTGGAGAAGGCAAGCAGGTGGGTAGGAAGGACTATGAGCTTGTCGGATAGCTCCGAGCCATTCAAGTTATTCCTCCTGCTTGGAGAGCCTTCTGACCCGCGCCTTGGGACCGCTTTCCAACGTGCCACAAACCTCCTAACCAAGAAGATTCCGGGGCAGAGCGAACTGGTCCGGGAGCGTGACGCTGAACAATTTGCGGAGGAAGTCGAGCAAGAATTCCAAAACCACTTGCTCGAATCGCAAGAATAGAGACCCTTTGCCGGCCTGGAATCGAGTCAGATTCGGCGGAGCCAGGAACCACGGTCCAAGTACGCGTCACTTCTAGAGTTCCATCGACCGCCCCTCAACCAGCGCCTTCGCCCTTGCAACAAATTCGCCCAGCGGCATCGACCCCTGGTCGCCCTTACCGCGAGTCCGCACGCTGACTGAACCCGACGCTTCCTCCTTGTCGCCGAAGACAAGAATGTACGGCGTCTTCTGGTTGGCAAAGTCGCGAATCTTGGCGTTCATCTTTTCGTTTCGCGCGTCGGTCTCGATGCGCAACCCGGCAGCCCTCAACTCCGTCTCCACCTTCTTCGCGTAGTCCTGGTGCCGCTCGCTGATGGGCACCAGACCAGCCTGCACCGGCGCCAGCCACAGCGGAAACGCCCCGGCGTAGTGCTCAATGAGCACGCCGAAGAAGCGCTCGACCGAGCCGAACAATGCGCGGTGAACCATGACTGGCTGGTGTCGTTCGCCATCTTCGCCAACATATTCAAGCTCAAAGCGCGCGGGCAGATTGAAGTCGAACTGCACCGTAGAAAGTTGCCAAAGCCGGCCAAGCACGTCCACCAGCTTCACGTCGATCTTGGGACCATAGAAGGCGGCTTCGCCGGGGATGGTTTTGTAAGGAATTTCCTTGCGGTCCAGAGCGCGCTTCAGCGAGCCTACCGCAAGATTCCAGTTCTCGTCCGAGCCCGCATAGTGGGCACGGTCATTCGGGTCCCAAGTGGAAAGCTCGACCTTGAATTCCTGGAATCCGAAAGTCTTCAACACGGCCTCGGCAAAGTCAATGCAGGCTACAACCTCGTCTTCGATTTGACCGGGAGTACAAAAGATGTGGGCATCATCCTGAGTAAATCCGCGAACACGCAGGAGACCGTGCATGGTGCCCGATCGCTCGTAGCGATATACATTGCCCAACTCCGCCAGCCGCACCGGCAAATCGCGATAACTCTTCGGAGAGTTTTTGTAGATCAGAATATGTCCGGGGCAATTCATTGGCTTCAGCCGGTACTCGGCATCGTCCAGCTCCATTGGCGTATACATGTTGCCGGAATAGAAGCCCTCGTGCCCGCTGATCTTCCACAGCTCGCGGCGCATAACGTGGGGTGTGAAGACCAGCGAATAGCCGCGCCGCAGGCACTCCTCACGCATCCAGTCTTCCATGATTTTGCGAATGATGCCGCCCTTGGGATGCCAGAAAATTAGCCCCGCCCCTGCGATCTCCTGAATACTGAAAAGATCCAGTTGCTTGCCCAGCAAGCGATGGTCGCGTTTCGCCGCCTCCTCAAGCCGCGCAAAATGCGCATCAAGATCCTTCTGCGAAAAGAACGCCGTGCCGTAAACCCGCTGCAACTGAGGATTCCTTTCGTCGCCCAGCCAATAAGCGCCGGCCAGCGACAGCACCTTGAATGCCTTCACGCGCCCCGTCGACGGCACATGCGGACCCCGGCAAAAATCAACAAAGCCCCCGTTGCGATAGAAGCTGACTTCGGCGCCGGGCTCTGTGAATTTGGTTACGAAGTGCGTCTTCATAAAATCGCCATCGCGATTGAACTCTTCCAGAGCTTTTTCGCGAGGTTCGTAAACGCGCTCGAACTTCTCATCGCGCGCCACAACTTCGCCCATCTTCGTTTCAATCGCGGCCAGGTCTTCCGGCGTAAAGTTCGTGGGCCGGTAAAAGTCGTAAAAGAAGCCCGCATCCGTCGCTGGCCCGTGTCCCAGCTTGGTCTCCGGGAAAAGCTCCAGCACCGCCGTCGCCAGCACGTGCGCAGCCGAATGCCGCACCACTTTCAACGCCTCAGGAGCTTTTTCAGTCAAAAGCTCCAGCCGCGTATCCGCGGTGAGCGGCGTCGTCAGGTCCACCAGGCGTGGCCCCGCCGCATCTTCGGCGGCATACATGGTTGCTTCCACCGAATCCTCGCCGCGCGCAGCCTTGGCCTCAGCGTCGGTAACCGGGGTCAGCCGCGCCACCACCGAAGCTGCAGCCAGCCGCGGCGAAATCGAGTTGGCAATCTCTAAAGGTGTTGTACCGGCGGCCACTTCGCGAATCGACCCATCCGGCAAATGTACGGCAATTGTCTGCGTGCTCATGATTTGTACGCTTCCTGAAAGTTTCCGGCCCCGGCTCTTGAGACATCCACGGCAACACTTCAGGATATACCGCGGATAGCCGGAACCATTACCCGCCAAAGTGCGTACTTGCATCCGAGTTCCTGAAAAGGTAGCATTCCGCATTCCCCCAGGCATCGCCCGTGCGGGAGCCAAAGCAAGAACGAAACTCAGAACGAGGCCTCTCCATGCACAAGTTTCCGCGGGTTTTTGCGCCGCTCATCTTCATCGCAGTCCTCGCCATCGGCGCCGCACACGCGCAACCCGCCATCCAGCCCACAGTGGACATTACCCAGATCCCACCTGCGGCCCAGCCCTCCGCAAACTTCAGCGCCGATGCCGCCACTGAGGCATACATGGCAATGATTCCTCCCGCGGCATCCGCCCGCTCCAACGCTTACTTTGAAGGCGGCTATTGGCTCGTTCTGTGGGACTTCGTAATTGCCTCAGCCATCTCGCTTCTTCTGCTGAACCTGCGCTGGTCCGCCCGCATGCGCAATCTGGCCCAGCGCATTACGCGCTTCCTGTGGCTGCAGCGCGCGCTCTACTGGATGCAGTTTCTATTGGTCACAACTCTGCTCGGCTTTCCATGGGAGTACTACGAGAATTTCGTCCGCGAGCACAAATACGGCCTGGCCACGCAAACCTTCGGCCCGTGGATGGGAGACGAAGTCAAGAGCCTCCTCGTTAACCTCGTTGCCGGCGGTATTGCCGTCATGGTCCTGTTCGCCATTGTCCGCCGGCTTCCCCGCACGTGGTGGATCTGGGGATCTGTGGCCACACTCGCCCTCATGGTGGCTGCCATCTCGATTGCCCCGGTTTATGTCCAGCCCATCTTTAACAAGGTCACGCGTCTAAACGATCCAAAGATCACCGGCCCTATCCTCAGCATGGCGCACGCCAATGGCATCTCTACCAACGATGTTTATGAGATCGACGCCAGCCGCCAGACTACGCGCATGAGCGCTAATGTCAGCGGCTTTGCCAATACCATGCGGATCACGCTCAACGACAATTTGCTGCGCCGCGGCTCTCCCGAGGAAATTCAGGCCGTCATGGGCCACGAGATGGGCCACTATGTCCTCAACCACATTCCCAAGACGATCGTTTTTCTCATCATCGTGGTAGTTGGATCCTTCGCCTATCTCCGCTGGGCGCTCGGCTGGGCATTGGCGCGATGGGGAGAGCGCTGGCAGATTCGCGAAATCAGCGATCCGGCCATCCTGCCGCTCGTCATGCTGCTCACCGGCATTCTCTTCTTCGTGCTCACGCCCATCATGAATACTCAAACCCGCACTCAGGAAAAGGAAGCCGACATGTTCGGCCTCAACGCCGCACGCCAGCCCGATGGCTTTGCCCAGGCCGCCATTCACCTTTCCGAATACCGCAAAATGCGGCCAGGAAAGCTGGAAGAGTGGATCTTCTACGACCATCCCAGCGGTTACAACCGAATCCATTCCGCCATGGTTTGGAAGGGCGAGAACCTGCAGTTGTTTGAGAAGACGCCTGGTCAGCCTGACTCTCATTAAGAGTCAGGTAAGACCCCGTTCGCTCGTCCCACCAATAGGGCATAATTATATGCCCCGAAAGTCCGTCCGTTGTGCCGGTACGAGTTATGTGCAGCCATCGAAATAACTGCTACAGTCGCCTTTATCGCCGGAAAGTTCGGCAAGCGGGAGACTTAATTATGCAAGTTATCTGTAGAAAAACCGATAAACATCCTGAGACACGTTGCTGCGTTTGCGGACAGGGTTTTGTGATCTTCTGGGAGCGGGAGTCGCGCACGCAGCGCAGAGAAGCCCTGTTTGAGATTCAAAAGTCATTGTGCAGCCATCATCGCCACAACGATGGGCCAAACGTTCATCCGCAACACGATTTCGCAATTCTGCAGTGGAACGGACCGTTGGCCGCAGCGGGTGAAGTCCTATTCGGCCACACCCATAGCATGGCGATGTAAGCACCATCCAGCAGCATGCCGGCCGCACGAAGTAAGGGAATTGGTTGACTGACACAGGACATCCCTGGCTCACACAACCTTTTCCGTGGCGCAGCCGCTGGCATCTTCTGCTCGTCTGCCCGTCGCACAAAATGGCGTTACGCCGATCCGCGCATACACAGATTCGCAAACGCGCGCCGACTAATCCGCGCCCATTTTAGCCGCACTCTGCCGCAACCATTGGACACGCGAGGGCGCGGCCCGCAGCTTCACATCGTGAATCTTCTGATGTCGATTCGACGCGGAAAAAACTAAAGTCCGGCACACTACCCCAAAAAACGCAAACGAAGGCTCGAATCGCTCCAAGCCTTCGTTTGTGTTCGCTGGATTCTGCCGGAATCAGGCCTGAAGGTTACAGCGGCTGCACGTCTGCGGCCTGCCATCCCTTGGGCCCCTTCACAACGTTGAATTGCACGGCTTGACCTTCCTGCAAGCTCTTGAATCCGCTTGAGTTGATCGCAGAGTAATGCACAAAAACGTCTTCGCCGTTCTGACGAGAGATAAAGCCGAAGCCCTTCGCGTCATTGAACCACTTCACAGTACCTTGTTCCATTTTGATCGTGTTTCCTGGTTTTGAATTGCGCTGGATGAATCAAAGCGACCACTGGCAGAATCTTGCTTGGTTGGGCGAGTACTGCTCACGCCCGCTCAGTCTCTAACGCTGAAAATAGTGTACCATTGCTTCGGGAAAAAGGGCGCAGCAATTCTTTCCCCTCGTTCCAAGCCCCACCTTTGCTGTCATCCTGCGCACTTTGACTCGCGCCGCCGAGTTACGCCGCCGAGTTACGCCTTCAAGAAACTCGCTGTCCGACCCGCAAATGCACCGTGCCCCATTCATTCGCGTACTTTTGGCGAATGAGTGGGAAACCACGACCCTCAATCGGACTCTCTTCACAGGGAGGGAGCGGAGCGAGTCGAAGGGCCTCCGTCTCGTCCACCTGGCGCAAAGGTGGGTCCGCGCCCAGCTTGCGTTTCGCAGCAACCCCCAATTCTCTTTACTCCCCACTGGCGTTGCATACCCACAGGCGGACGAAGCTGTGCCCCATTTGGGCGCCGGGGTACCCTCGGGGTCGGGGCAGGACGTTTTTGTCCGATGAGCGGGAGCCCGCAGAGCTCCATCGCGTCCTGTTTTCGTTGAACTTGCATTTTTGTCCTCCGGGGGCGCGGCCGCGGGCGCCGGGTTACCCTCTGCGTCGAGGGTCGAAGGTGGAGGCCCCGCGCCGCAGCGGTCAACAGAGCCTTCGACCCCCGAATTCACGTCAAAATCACTCCGAGACAACCTCTCCACGCTCTGAGAGTTGAAAGCCGAGACCGAATAGCTGGCAGTGCTAGCAGTGACATCACTTGTCTCACTTTGTAAACGCTTACACGCGCAATGTGGCGTTCCAAAACACCCTCATTTACGCACTTTTCGCGCCTAAAACAGCCTTATTTCATGCTGTTTTGCACCATTTGTCACGCGTTTGCCTGTGCAGATATGCGTATGCAAGAGTGTGACTTTCACCGTCACAGCGTACGCGAATAACCGCACTCACGGCCAAGCGCCTCTTCCGATGGCTATTCCCTATTCCCTATTCCCTATTCCCTGTTCCCTATTCCCTATTCCCTGTTCCCTCTTCCCTGTTCCCTATTCCCTCTTCTCCGCTGTGATACTGTGATAGGTCGCCATGTCACACGATCCAGTGCCAGCTCTGCTTTCCCGCGCCACGGAACTGCTTGAGGCGGAGTTTGCGGCATTGCCGGAATTTGAGCCGGCGCGTGAAAACGGTATCGATTCCGCTGCGATTGCCCGAGTGCTTGAGGCCACCGCACACCGGCTAGGCGACAACTACCCCTATTTCCACCCCCTCTATGCCGGGCAAATGCTCAAGCCACCGCATCCGGTTGCGCGTGCAGCCTACGCGCTGGCCATGACCATCAATCCCAACAACCACGCGCGCGACGGCGGCCGGGCCAGCTCTGAGATGGAGATTGAAGCCGTAGCCGGCATAGCGGCGATGTTTGGCTGGGAGCAGCCTGCCTTCCTC
>Ga0302140_10005821_pt1 | contig 15520 bp, 7 predicted proteins | sample I_Bog_E1_1_FD_202095 | JGI IMG/M metagenome (GOLD analysis project Ga0302140, IMG submission 202095) | Peat permafrost microbial communities from Stordalen Mire near Abisko, Sweden - I_Bog_E1_1 | ecosystem: Environmental > Terrestrial > Soil > Wetlands > Peat | place: Sweden: Abisko, Stordalen...
CTGATCCGATGAATGCGCAGGAGGCACTTACGTGGTCCTGTAACTCCTACTTTGCGGAGTTGGCAGGAACGCTTTCGCCCCAGGAACTGCACGAGGCACTCAGCGGGCGAGGACTGTTGGCAGCCACGGGGTTGACTCGGCAGGAGGATGTGGCCGCCTTTCGCGAGCCGCGCACTCGGGCGCAGATTCAGCTTGTCGCGCTGGGAGTGGAAGGGATTCGCGTTACTTTGCCGGAGTTGGCGGAGGCATATAGGTCGCTGGCGGCTGAGTTGGCCTCGCACCCTGAGACCGTCGCATCGCGAACAGTGGCCGCAGGGCTAACTGACTCGGCTAGCTTTGGCATGGCGGGCGCGGCATCGCTAGGCGGCGTACCCATTGCCGGCAAGACCGGGACAGCCAGCGCGGAGAGCGGCGGCGCAACCCACGGCTGGTTCGTCGGCCTGGCGCCGGCGCAGTCGCCGCAGGTGGTCGTGGCCGTCTATATTCCGACTGGACATGGCTCGGATGCGGCGCAGATAGCCGCAAAGCTGTTGGCGCACTCGCCGCTGAGGAAGCCATGAAGCGGGTGTTGCAGGCTTTCTATCTCGCCTTCTTCAGTGCAGCGGCTCTGGCCCAGACGGCTCCCCGTTCTACCATTCACGTTGGAGTGTGGACGCTTTGGCACGACAAGGAATCCGCTATTGCGCCAGTTTCGAGCGCATCGGTTCGGTTGTGCAATACCTGTGCCTCTATGCGGCTCGCAGCCATCACCATCCGCGTGAAGAATGCAGAACTGTTATGGACTGATTCAAATGGGCACGCACATTCCTCCGCTGAGTTACTGCTGACTGGCAGTTATAAGATCGCCGCTCATGGGGAATCGTTGGCGATCTCCTATCCGCTGAGAATCACGACGCAATCGGGCGGGCTGGTTCTGGTAGCGACGCTTCCCGTGGAGCGATACGTGGAACTTGCGGTAGCTGCCGAAAGCGGCGCGGCGGATGGGCCCGAATCCCGCAAGGCGCTGGCGATCGTGGCGCGCAGCTTTGCGCTTGCCCCAACCCACGGGCATACCTCATTTGATGTCTGCGACTCGACCCATTGCCAATGGGTGCAGTGGCGCACCACGCCGGAGGCTCACGCCGCAACACTGGCCACTGCCGGCGAGAGCTTATGGCGCAACGGAAGCCGCGCCGAGGCCTACTTCCATCAAAACTGCGGCGGACGCACGGCGACTGCCGAAGAGGTTTGGCCGGCGCGGGCTCAAACGGATCGTGCCGGGCGAGCTTCGCTCGATTCGCGCCCCGATCCCTATTGTCAACGCGCCGGATCGAGCGAGTGGTCGGCTACGCTTTCACGTGCTGCGTTGACTCAGGCTCTGGCCGCTGCTGGGCTGGCAGTACCCGGATGGAAGAGCCTGACGGTTGCTCAACGCGGCGAATCTGGCCGCGCCACAGTGCTGCTGATTGGCTCTGCGAAGATTTCAGCCGAAGATTTTCGTCTGGCCGTGGGCCGCGCCCTGGGATGGAATCGTATTCGCAGTAATTGGTTTGAGATTGCGCCATCAGTCGATGGATTTCTCTTTCATGGCCGCGGCTCCGGCCATGGTGTGGGCCTGTGTCAGGCCGGCGCGGCAGAGATGGCACGCGAGGGCCGCAGTTACCGCGAGATTCTTGCTCAGTATTTCCCCAGTAGAACACTTGCAGAGGAGACGACCGGCGCGGCCTGGCAGAGCCTGAACGGACAAGGCTTCACGTTAGAGACGAGTGAAGCGGCGGATTCGGTGTATCTTACGGCTCTGGCGCGCGCCCTCTCCGAGGCTGAAAGCCGCAGCGGGCTTGCTCCTGGCGCGGCAATCGCCGTTCGGGCTTACCGTTCCACGCCGGCCTTTCGCGATGCAACGCTGGCGCCCGGATGGGTTGCGGCCTTCACGGAGGGCGACCAGATCGCTTTGCAGCCGCTGCACATTCTGGCGGCGCGCAAGCTGCTCGAAGGCGTGCTGCTCCACGAGTTTCTGCACACACTTGTTGAGGAACAATCTACCGCGCACACGCTGCTATGGTTGCGCGAAGGGCTGGTGGAGGCCTGGTCGGGCAGTTTGCGCAACGGGCCAAAGCCCACGCTGACTCCGGAGGAGATTAACGCAACGCTCGCACACGCCGCCAGCGAAGCGGAGTCGGAGGCCGCGCATCGGGCCGCAGGTTGGTACGCCCAGCAACTCCTCAATCGCTTCGGCCGCGCGCAGGTGCTGGAGTGGTTGTGCAGGGGCGTACCACAGAGTGCGCTACTCGCTCTCCGGTAGAGGCAGCTTGACCGTGTTCTGCTCAGGACCAACGGGCACCGCAAACCAGCCGAGAAGGAGAATCCAAATACCCATTACCAACAAGAAAGTAACTTCTGACTTTAGCCACCTGATCCAATTCTGAGTTAAGACAATCTCGTCACGAACTATGTACACCAAGGCTCGCCCTAACGCAGCGGCGAGCGCGCCCAGCCACCAACGCCAATTACACAGTAAACTTAGAATTCTGCGCCATTTTACTCGCCAGCCCCAAGACGCCGCAATCCCGGCCAATGGAATGAAAAAGGCGGGTAACACCAACCCGTCCAAGACCCAAATGAATACAGAGTTATGCATTTTGCCCAAATTCAATGTGATTACATATGACGGTATCACCCATGCAAGAACGGCAATTGTTCCCCAGATCAGACTCACGCGCATTTCATCGGCGTTAATGAGGGAACGCAGCAGAGATGTTTGAAGTATCAACAGAGCAGCCAACACGGGCAGCATCAAGATCGCCATCAGCCAGCCTCTATCTCCCGCCAAATGCGCGGCTAATTCGCACCAAGGAACTGTAATTAAAACCCAAATGAACTGCGCACCAACCCAGCGGCGGCTGGCCTGCAAGCGCTTGAATAAACTCGTAAGTGCGTCGTTCTCCGGTAGCGGCTTTTGGCGGGCAAAGAGCACAGCGGCCCAGGCGAGCAGCAAGACCCAACTGATCATTGCCAACAGATATGTTGCCGCCAACTTCAGCGATACGCGCCAGATCTGCGCGGAGAGGGTGCCATGCGGATCGGGGGCAAACATCAGGCTCGGCAGCCACACACCCACCAGAGCAGCCACGACGACTGCAGACCACCAGCGCCAGTTCCACAGCAGTTGCAGAACGCGCCGCCATGGCATGCGATAGCCCGATTGCGCCGATGCTATGGCGTAGGGGATGACCTTTGCAGGCACGACGATCCAGCGGAAGATCCAGATGAGAATAGTTATCCAATGATTAAGGTGATCGTAGGTGAAGAGTCTTGCTCGCCAGTGAGCGGGAGCCTGTGAGTTCAGATAACTGGCCCACTGATAACTCTGCGCGTCGCACCAGTCGAGAATTGTCCACGAGATCCAAACCACTGCGAACCAAAAGAGCAGAGTCACCGCGCCCCACACCAGCTTGACTCGCTTGCCATCGTCGCCGGCGAGGCTGCGCATGGTGCCGGCATTCAATTCGAGGAATGAGATGGCGGCAAGCACCGGCACGATGAACGTGAGCACGACCTGCCAGAGGTGCTTCTCGGGCAGGCGCGTCCATGCGAGGCCGATGAGAATTAACAGCAGTGTTCCAATAAACTGCGCCGCAACCCAGCGGCGGCTCTGGCTCAGGCGGCCAAACAAGTCTTTGAAGTAGTTCACGGCTGCACCTCCAGAGTTGCCGGATCGGTAGTGGCTTGGACATTCGATTGATACATGGGGCCGGTCTGCGCCGGGCTGATGACGAATTTGCCCGGGTTGACCACCTTGAGCAGATAGACATACTCGCGGCGGCCGCTGAAGTCAGTATTGAAGAAGGCCGCGCGGTCGTCGTGAAACTCCTTGCGCGTATACCAGTCTGCCCACCAACTGGGCTTGCTGTTGAGCGAGTAGAGACCGGTGTTGGGCAGGAACTCCGTGCCCGAGGGAATCGGATCCTCGGCAAGCAGATACTGCCAGCTCGATCCGCCGAGTGCCAGTCGAACCGCAACGATGTCGCCGATATGCACGGGACCCTTGAGCGGAACAAGGTTGTAGGTGATCGGGTCGGTTGGCTTCGGTTGAACCTTCTGCAGCACGTAGTAATCGCGCGTGATGTTGAGCGAAAGTTGCCCAGATTGGTAGAGTTTCTTGTCTGCCGCATACCACGCGTTCTGCGTTGACCAGTACGTGATGCCGTTGCCGCTCTTGCGCACTGTCACCTGTCCGCCATTACCAAGCTGCGTGGCCGGCACCTTGATGCGCCACGGCAAAGCAAATCCGTCGCCGGCGCCGAAGTGCCGCTTGCCTACGCTCGCGCCGTTGACCAGCACCTCGACGTCAGAACTGTTGGCCAGCTCACCGCTCAGTGTCAGATAGTCGGTGAGCCCCTGAATCACCATCGCCGTCTGCTTGGTCGAGCGCCAGTAGCCCCCGTCGCGATGCTTGCCGAGCCACTGTGCAGCTTGGAAAATCAGGTGGCTCTCATTATCTTGCCGCGCTAGTAATTTCAGAGCAAAAGCCGTGGTCTCATCCGAGGTGTCATCCCAGTATTCAAGCAGTCCGTCGTAACTTCCCGTCCAATAAGCATCGGTATCGGTAGTCTTGGCTTTCTTTTCGAGTAGCCAGGTTGCTTCCAACGCGCGCTTGTCTCCGGCTTCGTGGAGTGCCTGCCCAACCAACGCCAGTCCCTCATCGCTCAGCTTGTCGCGGCTTTGCCAGGTCTTTTCCAGCGCTTCTCTCGGCGCGCCGCCGGTGGTGGCAAGCGCGTAGACCACATAAGCGCGAAGATCGGCGATCATTTCGGGATGCGCGGCCAGCGTGGAAGTCAGCCATGCGCGGCCTTTGCTCAGCCGCTCATCATCGATCTTGTAGCCGGCATCTTTGGCCTGGCCCAATCCACTCACCACGTAAGCTGTCATAAAGACGCGGCTTGGATCGTCCGGCCACCAGCCCCAGCCTCCATCATCGTGCTGGAAGCTATTCAGGCGCTCGATCCCGGCGCTCACCATGTCGTTCAGTGTGGCTTTCTCAATCGGCGACTTCAAATGCAGTTTGTCCACCGCCTGCGCCACAATCAAGTCGGGAAGGAAGCTGGACATCGTTTGCTCGGTGCATCCCCATGGATAACTCGTCAGGTAATCGAGCGCATCGAAGACCGTTCCCGCGACGCTGGGCGCAACGGTGATTGTAAGTCCGCGCGTTCCCGTATCCGAGTTAGTCGGATAATTGTAACTCCACTGGCTCTGGCCCGTGCCAGAGAAGACCACGCCTGAACCCGACGCCCGCTGCTTCACTCCGAACGGCAGCACCGGCAGCGTCGTCTCCAGCGCGTCACTTTCTTCGTTGGTCAGCGCCTTGGCGGTCAGAACAGCATTGCCCGTCGCGCGCGCACGCACCCGCCAATCCACATAACTCTCTCCTTTCGCAGGAATGTTTACCTTCTGTGTCTGGCCGCCGATCACCTCCACGCCGCTAACATCCAAGGCAAAGGTTACGTCCTTTGCTGTCTCTAGATAGTTATGGGCAATCACTTGAAGCGTAACTTCATCCCCTTGCCGGAAGAAGCGCGGCGCGGCCAGCCGCACGATCAGGTTCTTGCGCACCAGCACCCGAGTCACCACGCCCCCTGCTTTGCCGTCGTCGGTCATGGCACGAATCGTGGTTCGCCAAGTCGTCAGCGAGTCCGGGAATGTGAACGTAACTCGCGCATGACCGTCGGGGCCGGTGTGCACACTGGGATTCCAGTAGGCAGTATCCGGGAAAGCTTTGCGCACTTTGGGAATAATCAGGTCTGAACCCGGCTTGACCTGGGCCATCCGCGGATGGAAAAGCCCATCACTCAGCCTTGCCAGCAGCGGACTCTTCGTGCCCGCCTCGCCATAAAAATAGAAGTTGAATGAGGTCTCCGGACTTAGTTCGACAAACCGCCTCGGATAGAATGAAGCGAGAATATCTCCGCTTTCATCGGGCCGTACAGAGTAGAGCGCCTCATCGACTTCGCCAAAACTCAGATCGGCTTCCACGGGCTTGCCTTTTGAATCCACCGCCAGCACATCGAAGCTGCCGGTTTCCCCCGGCAAAAACCGTGGCTTCGACGGCGTGGCAGTAATCGTCAGCGTCCGCTCCACCACCGGGATCTTCAAGCTCTTTTGCGCGGTAATCAGTTGGTCGTCGTGAACGATCACCGCGCTCACCACCAGATTCGGCTGCGCTTTCACCGTGATGGGTACGTCAAAGGCGAAGCTCTCGCCGGTCGCATGAATCAACTGCCGCGACTGCACGCTGTTGCCCTCGGCCGTCACTACCGCCCACGACTCTTTGAGCCCTGTAACGAGCAGAAGGTGAGCTACATCTCCCACCTGATAACTCTTCTTGTCGGCAATAATCTGAGCCTGCGTGTTCTCGTTGTACCACTCGCCAGCATTGTTCCAGATCCAAACCCAGGTCTTGCCCTCTACAGTTCGGCTCTCTGCGGTCTGGGCACTGGCCGTGATCTCAAAGTCGCCGCTGCCCGTCATCGGCAGCTCGACCAGCGCGGTGCCGTCCGCAGCGGTCGTTGCATCGCGGCTGGCCACGGGCGTCTCTGCCCTCTGGTGGGTGGTTGCGTCCCACTTCTCCAGGTTGGCCGCAAGATGGACCGGCGTCTGCACCGGTTTGCCATCGTAGTCCTGGGCGGTCACCTTCACCTTGGGCGTTTGGCCGGGTGAAAAGACATAACTCGTCGGCTCGACGCTCACGCGGAATGTGCCAAAGGTCGCCAGCACTGTCGAGTGACCGGCCACTTCGCGGTTGGCTGTATCGGTCACGCGCGCTTCAATGCGGTAGTCTCGGTCGGTGTGCTTGGCATCGATGGCTACGGGCAGCGTGACGGTCAGCCGGCCATTCGTATCCAGAATCCCTTCATGCTCCTGCTGCTCGGATTCACCGTAGTCGTCGTCGGAGTCTTCAGAGGATCCTTCATCCGCAGGGTCGTAGCCCCCGGCAGCATTCTCATCGGGGTCTTCGACATCCCACCAGTAGTGAGGCAGTGTATGCACCACATACTTCACTTTGGCTCCTGCTACCGGCTCGCCGAAGAAGTATCTCGCCTCGATGACTGCCTGAATCGAGTTACCCTGAAGAACACGCTGTGACGCTGGTTTTACCGTCACCTGATACTCAGGCTTCTTGTACTCCTCGACATAGAAACTGCCGTTTCCTGCGTACTGTCCGTTTCTGCCAATTGAGATGCTGTAATAGCCCAATCCCGCATCAGCTTCCAGTGTCAGATCTGTCGTAACGGTTCCGTGCGCTGAGACCTGCGCGTTCTGCGTCAAGACAGCCTTGTTGTCGGCGTCGGTGACCTTCATTTGCAGCGTTGCGTCCTCGGGAAGTTCCAGCGCATCGTCCTTCAGGCGGCGCACCACGGCCTTGATGTGGACCGTATGTCCCGGCCTGTAAACGGGCCGGTCAGTGTAAACATATGCAGTAAGATCAGTCGTCCGGTCAGGCCCGAAGGCATAGCCATAGGGCGTAATCAAGGCTGCATCGGAGCCGTGCCGCGCGAAGATCCAGAGATTCTCCGGCTCCGCTCCCTGCTCACCGCCGCGCACCTTCACCGTCAGCGAAGCAAGGCCGTCCGCATTCGTTTTGCCGGATGATTGAAGCTGCTTTCCCGTCCAAAGCGCAACCTCGGCCCCATCCACCGGCGCTCCCGTCTTCCTGTCAGCCACATACAAATCGGCCCGCCCGTTGCTGGCCCGCTCCACCAGCGCAATGCCGGTCACGATGGCCACGGTATAGGCCTTGTACGTGCCCTCGGTAGCCTCGATCAGGTAGACACCCGGTCCCAGTCCGTCGATCGGCAACTTCTGGGTCTTGCTCACGATGGCTGGCGGAGTGACCAACTTCCAGCGCGCTACCAGTTGGCTTTCGTTCAGCAGCGGAACGCGGGCGAACTCCGACGCTCCGACCACCTGGCTTCGCTTGCCCAGCTTGCCCTGGCCCTCGCGGAAGTTATCCCGCGCCTCGTCGGTGAACTGGCCGCGGAAGAAGTGCCGCACACGCCACCATAAGTCCGCTTTGAAGTCATGCAACCTCTCAAGAAGGGTCCGCTCGTCAATCTTTTCGCTGGGCGACTGGCTCTGCACTCCAAAGCTGTGTAGATCCTTGAGTCCGGCAAAGAACTTCTGCGGATCGCGCACCTGGTAGACGCGAAACTCCAGCGCAGGAACGTTCTTGGCGTAAAGCTGAATCTTCACGCTCTCGCCGGGCGCAAAGGTGCGCGTAGTGGAGAGCGAGAAGGAGCGCGGTGCGTCCTTGGTTTCGGCGGCGGCGGCGCAGGCCAGCAAGAGTATCATCGGAACGGCAAGCAGCGACTTTCGGAACCTCATAGGTTTCCTCGCAGTATATTCCAGCGATAGACGCCGAGAAAGTTAGGATTCTGTGTCACGGGCCGCCATTGCGGCCGAGGGTGATCGAGTAACTCGGAGAGCATAACGCGGCGTAGCTCACCAGGGCTGCCATGGTCCATTCCGGTGTGATACACAACCCGCGCCTGCAGGCCATCTTCGGCCACAATCATAGAGTGCCAGGGCGACGATTGGCCGAACTGGCGGTAAAAAAGCAGGTCGCCTGGCTGGGCCTCACGCACGTCGCGGCTGACGAAGTAGGCATTCCTCTCGACCAGCGTCTTGGCGTCGGCAAACTGGGCAAAGGCGCCGTTGGTCAGGTCGGCGGCTACAAAGCTGCCCGGCCGCACCCGGAAGAGCGAGGCGCCCAGCGGCGTATCAGGATAGTGCCACGCGCGAATCTCTCCCGGCGGCGCAAGCACCTCGATGCCAGTAGACAGGAACCATGAGTCATTGTGGCGCTTCAGAGCCTCGCGATACGAATAACGGAGCAGGCTGGCGCAATCTGTAATCTCCGGCGGAAACTCTGTCCTGGGGCGAATGGCCTGGTAATCGGCGATCAGCACAAACCAGCGGCGAAATGAGGCCTGATCGGCCGGATCAGTGAGCCGAAGAAAGTTCGGTGTACCGTCGCCAAAGCGGTCTCCCCAGTCCAAGGCCGCGTTCCCGGCAATTGCCTGTGAACTCCGATGGGTCTGGGCTGCTTTGCGTCCGCCCAAATGCCGCATAACACCGGCCATACGCAGCAGTAGAAGCAAAGCGGCCAGCAAGACGAGCGAGGCCGTCAGCACCCGTCTGGAATTAACTTTCACCGGAGGGTTTCCTCAAAAGATGCAGTCATCCTAACGCAGATGAGTGGCTGCGCGCCATCTCCCGATTCAAGGTGTGCTCTCAGATCGACACAATGCAAACCGCAACTTTTTTGCTAGATTGGGTTTTCTATTACAGGACGGGTAAGATTGGTTTTGAGAGGCGGCTTTGCGCGCCGGCAAGTGAATGATTCCAATGTGCAATTGACGGAGCGTCTATGCAACGCCTGCGCATCTTCCTCGGATGTTCTCTCTGCCTCACGCTGGCCGCTCTGCCCTTGCCGAGTCAGCAGGCAACTGCTTCAACGCCTCACGACAGTCACATCCACAACCCGCCCGTGAAGGCCCTCGATGACGATGAACGGATTCTTCATGCCCTGAGCCGATTCACCTTCGGTTCGCGCCCGGGAGATCTGGAAAGGGTGCGCGAGATCGGACTCGACCGCTGGTTTGAGCTGCAGTTGCATCCAGCGACGATGGATTTCACCGACCTGGATCGGCGGCTGAGCGAACTCCCGGCGATGCGGCTTTCATCGCAGCAACTGCTGATGGCCTTCCCCAGCGGGGCAATCATCCGGCAGGCTGCGGATGGAAAGCTCCCCGTGCCGAATACCCCAATTCTGCGCGCTGTGTATAGCGATCAAATCGCCTTCTACAAAGAACGGGAAGCTAAAAACGCCGAGAAAAAGGCAGAAGCTGCCGTGGCTCCGGCGCCTGCCAAAGATCCCTTGCCTGCTGCGATGGCCTCACCCCCTGGCCCAGAGATGAGACAGGAGATGGGGGCTGCGGCTATGGACGCGTCGAAGACTCAGATGGCCTCTGAATCTTCCTCCGATGCGGCGATGGGGTCCAATGCCGCGACAGCATCCAACCTCACGATGTCTCCAGGCGATCCCGGCAAGGCGAAGGCCGTTGAATCCGTTGCCGCTCGGCCCTCCCCCGCCGATGCGGAGGAGCTGGCAATCCTGGCGCTTCCGCCGAAGCAGCGCGAAACGCGCTTGCTGGCCATGACGCCGGACAAGCTTGAGAGCTTTCGCCAAAACCTCAAGGGAGGGCAACGCGCACAACTCGTAGACAAGATGACAGCGGGAGAGCGCGAGGTGGTGGCCGACCTTGAGAATCCAGGCAAGGCCGTCATCGATGAAATGAAGGAACAGCGGCTCATTCGCGACGTCTACTGTCCAGCCGAGTTACAGGAAGTCATGACGGACTTCTGGCTCAACCATTTCAATGTGTTTCTGCATAAGAATGAAGAAACTCCCTACTATCTGGTGAGCTTCGAACGGGATGTTATCCGTCCGCGGGCGCTGGGCAAGTTTGAAGATTTGCTCGTGGCTACGGCAAAGAGTCCTGCCATGCTGCTCTATCTGGACAACGCAAGCAGCATGGGGCCTGATTCGACGGTTGCCGAGAAAGACAAGGAACGAGCAGCAAAGCAAAGCAAGCCGGCTCCTTCATCCGGATTGAACGAAAACTATGCGCGCGAGCTGATGGAACTGCGCACACTGGGCGTCGATGGCGGATACACCCAACATGATGTGACCGAGATGGCGCGCGTGTTTACCGGCTGGACCGTTGACCAGCCAGCGCGCGGCGGCGGCTTTCTCTTCGATGAGCGCAAACATGAGCCGGGCACAAAGAAGGTGCTCGGGTCGAAGGTGAAAGACGGTGGAGTGAACGAAGGACTGGAGATGCTGCACAAGCTGGCGGAGCGGCCGGCAACGGCGCAATTTCTGAGCCGCAAGCTGGCGATCCGGTTTGTGGCCGACGATCCGCCGCAGAGCCTAGTCAATCGCATGGCGAAGAGTTATCTCGCCAGCGATGGAGATATTGCCGCCGTGCTTCGGACGATGTTTCACTCGCCCGAGTTCTGGCAGCGCGATGTGTATCGCGCCAAAGTCAAGACACCGCTCGAATACGTGGTGTCGGCAGTGCGCGCTAGCAATGCGGAGACGGGTAGCCTGATGCAGTTGTCCAATGCGCTCGATCGCATGGGAATGCCGTTATATGGATGCGTGCCGCCCACTGGTTACTCTTCCGACGCGAAGAGCTGGGTGAATACCGGCGCGCTGGTGAACCGCATGAACTTCGCGCTGAATCTGGCCGCGAACAAAATGGCCGGGATTCAGACTGCATGGATGGCTAATGCGGGGGATGGCGACCTGGCAGGGGAAGTCGCCGTCGATCAAGCGCCGATGGATGCGGCTGCCGATGAGTTGCGGCTGGAGAATCGGCTCATTCAAGACGAAGTCAGTGACCAAACGCGCAAGACGCTGTTGGCACAGGTCGAGAGTCGGGCCGAAGCACGGACGGACAATGCAATAACTCGAAGCGCTCCGGCTCAACCAATCAACGCTGCCGCCCAGGTCACCGGCAAACCGAAGTTACCCAACCCTCCCATAACACCGGCGGCACGCGAGAAGCAAGATGCGCTGTTGGCGGGATTGCTGCTGGGCTCTCCAGAGTTTCAACGGCGATAACTGGCGCCTGGAATCGAAACGAACTGGCGAAGGCACGAAGCTTGAGACGAGGACAAGATGAGCATCACACGACGTATCTTTCTGCGCAGCGGCGCACTGGCAATGGTCGGAAGCTCGGCGGTCCCGGCGTTTCTAACGCGAACGCTCTTTTCTGAATCCGAGGCTCCAGATTCAAAAGGCAAGAAGTTAGTCGTGATCTTTCAGCGTGGCGCGGCAGATGGATTGAACATCGTAGTGCCTTACGCCGAGAAGAATTATTATGCTTTGCGCCCAACGATCTCGATTCCGCAGAATCAGGTACTCGATCTGGATGGGTTCTTCGGGCTGCATCCTTCGCTTGCCTCTTTTGAACCGCTCTACCGCCAGGGCCACCTGGCAATTGTGCCGGCGGCGGGATCGCCGGACACGACGCGCTCACACTTCGACGCGCAAGACTACATGGAGTCTGGCACGCCGGGCAACAAAGCCACGGTGGATGGATGGCTCAACCGTGCCCTTCAGTCGGAGGACCAGTGTACGAATGCTCGCTACCGAATGGAGCACACGGCATTTCGCGCAATCGCGTTGGGATCGGAGCTTCCGCGCACATTGGCGGGCAAGATCGAAGCAATCTCAATCGGGAATGTGCTGGACTTCAACGTCGGCGGGCGGGGTCCTGCCCAGGCGCCGGCCGGCAATGCCTTTCAGTCGATGTATGACGAGTCGAGCGATGCCTTGTTGCACACAGCCGGCGAGTCGACCTTCGAGGCCGTGAAAATGCTGCGCTCAACTGATCCAGCGCACTACACTCCGGCTGCGGGGGCGGTTTATCCTGCTACTCCCTTCGGCAATGGCATGAAGCAGATTGCTCAGCTGATGAAGGCCAATCTTGGCGTCGAGACCGCATTCACCGACATCGGCGGTTGGGACACGCATCACAATCAGGGCAGTGTGAATGGCGATCTTGCCAACCGGCTCAAGGAGTTCTCCGAAGGCATCTCTGCCTTCTGGCGCGATATGGGCGACGAGGCGGAGAAGATTACGCTGGTGACGATGAGCGAGTTCGGCCGCACCGCTGAACAGAACGGCACAGGCGGCACCGATCACGGCCACGCGAACGTCATGTTCGTGCTGGGTGGCAACGTCAAAGGCGGCAAGGTCTATGGCAAATGGCCGGGTCTGGCCAAGGAACAACTGAATGAGAGTCGCGATCTGGCCGTGACAATTGACTTTCGTCAGGTTTTAGATGAGGCGATAAGTGGAACACTGGGAGTTACAAAGCCTGAGATTGCATTTCCCGGCGCACAACTGCGCAAGGATAACTTCCTGGGCCTGATTTGATAGCGACCTTTCTCTTTACTGTTTACCGTGTTACTTCCTTACCTGCGACAAAAACGCGCGGCCTCAGAGGCGCGGCGATGAAATACGCAAGTTCGCGGTAATCGCTCACTTCATGAATCAGAAAATCGGCTTCCTTGCCCGCTTCGAGTGACCCTACGCGCTCCCCCATGCCAAGGCTGTATGCTGCGTTGATGGTTGCAGCGATCAGCGCCTCAGCGGGAGCTAGTCGCATTTTCAAGCACGCCAGGGAAAGGACGAATGGCATCGACGCCACCGGAGATGACCCAGGGTTGAAGTCGGTGGCCAGCACGATGGCAAGGCCGGCATCGATCATCTTTCGTGCGGGCGGATATTGAGTGCGACTGAGCGCGAAGACGGAGCCCGGCAACAACACTGGCTGTACACCGGCCTTGTGCAGCAGGCCTAGCGTTTCGCCGGTTGCGGCCTCAAGATGATCGGCGGTCGCCGCGCCCAGTTCCGCAGCCAGCGCGGCTCCCGTGTTTTCCCGGAATTGCTCGGCATGAACGCGCAATCCAAGGCCGTGACGTATGGCCGCCGTAAGTACCGTGTGCGCCTCTTGCACGGTAAATGCATGGTCGTCACAAAACACATCGCAATAAGCAGCCAGTTTCGCCGCGGCCACTTCAGGAATCAGTTCCTCGGCAATCCAGCGCACATACTCCGTTCGCCGGTCCGCAAACTCAGGAGGAACCATATGCGCCGCCAGCAGCGTCGAAACAATGCGCGCCGGACCCTCAGCATTGAGCCGCGCCAGCACGCGCAGCATTCGCAGTTCCGTCGCGCGCTCCAGCCCGTAACCTGATTTGGCTTCGATGGTGGTCGTGCCCGCGCCAAGCATCCAGTCCCGATGCCGCCGCGCCACAGTCAGTAACTCCTCTTCACTGGCCGCTCGCGTCATTCTCACCGTACGCAGAATGCCGCCGCCCTCCGCCGCGATCTGCTGATAGCTGGTCCCGGCGATGCGCTGTTCGAACTCATCGGCGCGATTGCCGGCGAAGACGAGATGCGTATGTGCGTCGACGAATCCCGGTGTCACGCAGCGTCCCTCTGCGTCGATCACCACTGCTTGCGGCGGGATCTTGGACCGGAGTTCGGCGTAGGGACCGGCTGCAACGATGCGTCCGTCCTCGATGAGCAGCGCCGCATCGGGCACCAGCGCCAACTCACGCAATTCAGCACCGACGCGCGGACGTGCAACTCCGGCCAGTGTCACAAGCTGTCCGATGTTGACGACGGCAAGCGACCGAGCCATGCCTACCTCTCCGCCATCGGCATCTGAATGCCCCGTTCGCGCGCGGTTTGTTGCGCTAGCTCGTAACCTGCATCGGCGTGGCGTACGACTCCCAGCCCCGGATCGTTGTTCAGTACGCGCGCAATCTTACGCGCGGCAATCTCGGTGCCGTCGGCCACAGTAACCTGTCCGGCGTGCAGCGAAAAGCCCATCCCCACGCCGCCGCCGTGATGGAAGCTCACCCATGTTGCCCCTGACGCGGTATTCAGCAGTGCATTCAAGATCGGCCAATCGGCTACCGCATCCGACCCGTCGAGCATCTTCTCCGTCTCGCGATAAGGGCTCGCTACCGAGCCCGTGTCGAGGTGGTCGCGGCCTATCGCAATGGGTGCGGAGATCTCGCCCTTGCGTACCAACTCGTTGATCGCCAGGCCCATGCGCGCGCGCTCGCCATAGCCCAGCCAGCAGATACGCGCCGGCAGTCCCTGAAAAGCAAACCGGCCTCGCGCCAGGCGCATCCATCGAGTGAGAATTTCGTTCTCCGGAAATAACTCCAAAGCTAACTCATCGGTGCGGTCGATATCTTTCGGATCGCCCGACAGCGCTACCCACCGGAAAGGTCCCGTGCCGGTGCAAAAGAGCGGCCGTATGTACTCCGGCACAAAGCCGGGAATCAGAAACGCATCCACACATCCGGCGTCGAATGCGAAGCGGCGAAGGTTGTTGCCGTAGTCGAAGGCCACCGCGCCTGCGCGCTGCAAATCAAGCATCGCATTGACATGAATAACCATGGATGCGGTCGAGCGGCGCACATACTCCTCGGGATCGCGACCTCGCAACTCCGCGGCCTCGGCCAGCGTAAGCCCCTGCGGAACATACCCATTCAGCGGATCGTGCGCGCTGGTCTGGTCGGTTACTACGTCCACCACGACCCCGCGCCGCACAATCTCCGGCAACACGTCGGCGCAGTTGCCCACCAGGCCCACGGACAACGCCCGTCCCTCGCTCCGCGCGGCCTCGCACAACCTTAGCGCCTCGTCCAGGTCTTCGGTGACCATGTCGCAGTAGCGCGTGGCGACACGTTTTTCAATCCGGCTGCGATCCACGTCGATAGCCAGCACAACACCGTCGTTAAGCGTGACGGAAAGCGGCTGCGCACCGCCCATACCGCCTACGCCGCCAGTTACCACCAGCTTGCCTTTCAGAGAACCAGGTCCACCTGCTTTGGCAAAGTGCCGCTCGGCCAGCGCCGCGAATGTCTGGAACGTCCCTTGCAGAAT
>Ga0302140_10005824_pt1 | contig 15520 bp, 16 predicted proteins | sample I_Bog_E1_1_FD_202095 | JGI IMG/M metagenome (GOLD analysis project Ga0302140, IMG submission 202095) | Peat permafrost microbial communities from Stordalen Mire near Abisko, Sweden - I_Bog_E1_1 | ecosystem: Environmental > Terrestrial > Soil > Wetlands > Peat | place: Sweden: Abisko, Stordalen...
CCCTAGGCACCTGCGTTGTCCTGACGACGCCTCCGTACGGAACATAAATTACCGTACGAAGCTCGGACTTAGCTTCTCTCCTCAGATTCTTCTTCTTGTATTTAGGGAAACCATTCGCTTGAGCGTAGCACTGCCGACCCGTGACACTTTTACTTAGAATAAACGAGTATTATAATAAGTATGTTACTTGAATTTCAAATAGAGGGTGGGTGTTATTGATCCCGGAAAGCATTAGCACTTTAGCTTTTAAGTCTTTGTTCCCCTCCGTTCTAGGACAATTTAACTTTATATAAATTCTCTTCTCGCATTAATATTATACTATTAGTACTACTAGGGGTGAGTACTCAAGGGTAGTCCGTACGGTTCACTTAACCAAGGCTTAATAATCACGCTAGATTCGAAGCTTGCTCGCTATACTCGATGTACTAGCTCTATTGTGTCTATCTCTCGTCCTTAAGGGAGGGGGGGGAAGCTTCGAATTAAGTATAAGATTCTAGCTGTAGATCAAACGATAATAAAACAGTGAGCAAGGAGGGGAGATTGCTAAGGAGACTCCCTAAGTCGGGTGATAAGCACCTGGGCCGCAAGCAGGCATTGCCCAGGAAACCGATAATAACGATACTAATTAGAGGAATAATAAATCCGTTTAATATATATAGTACTGATCTTCGTATTCGGAATCTTCGGAATCGTCGTATTCTTCGGAAGAGTCTTCGTCGGAGTCCTCGTACTCGCTCGATCCTTCAGTTTCATCTTCAGAGTCTTCAGAGTCAGTTTCTTCTTCTTCGCTCATACCGTACACAGTAGTGGGCAAATTATATGACATGTGCTGATATCTAGCCATAGATAGCAGGTCATCCCACAGGCGATTCCTCTCTACACGAAACTCCCTTTGGCCCCGCGAAGTCCATGGGAACTCATAGTCTCCGTAAAGATAATTCTTCAAATCTAATCAGTTCCATATGTGAATGGTGGTTCAGAGGAAGAGCACTTACAGACCGAAGAGCTCGATCAATAAACAGGATGGCGAACGTCGCCCAGCTCTTAGTTGATTCCGCATCGGACAAAAATCTCCCGCCTCGAAACTCTACAGTTCCTGAACCATCATGGAGTGTATTATTGAAATTCCAAAGAACTTTCCTCTCCTCGCCCTGCACATACCTTACCAACTCTGCAGTCGATGTAAAGCTGAGAATTCGCTTGCGACACTCAGTCAATCCGTCCTTGTTCTTCAGCCAACTGTAGTCATTCCATAGCTGAGTGTTCTGCACAGAGCTGTTTGCTACACAGTGCTTGTTGTTCCTTCGAAACTCAGGAAGAATAGTGAGAATATGATCCTCATGAATGATCGTAGCAAAGACGATTTGCTTGAGCTCCCACAACGTGAAGCTCCGGGTCGTGGGAGCAACATGTATATGACTTCCACACGACAGGTTCGATTCCGTTAGGTCAGAGCTAAGCCGGAAAAGATCGTTCATCACTGTCCAGAATGCGTCAATTTCCCCCTCCCAACTCGATGATACTTCAAATTTGCGCGACACAGCCTCAAGCGCGACTATAACGGATGTATTAGCCGTCTGATTCTTGACAGGAAAGACAGTTGACCTCTCTCGAATGAGATATAGATAGCCATACCCTCATGATCCTCCGCTATCAAAGATCCATCTCTTGTTATGTACCAAACATTGTAGTCGGTACCCTTTCTCCTATTTCCTCTATTCCAATCGGCTTTGATATCGTACCATCCGGTGAGTCTCCGAGCAAGCGCTTCGTAATGCTGAACATCATATGAGCGATATTCTCTTGGCTGAACTACGGCTTCAATCTCTATTCCAAAACTAAGAGGAGGGTCACATCCTCTAGCCTTATTCATCATCTCGGAAAAGTTCCGTGGGTTTTGACAACGTCCCAATCGGGAAGGCAAGGTTACAGCTGGATTATATAATTGACTGCAAGAACCATGGCAGTCAATGCTCTAAAGTGATCTTGACGCATAAATCCTTGATTGGCGGGACACGATCCTAGCTTTGTCATGTTACGCAGAATTAGCTGATGCTTCAAAGCCTTGCCTCGCAGACTTTGGTGACGTGGCATCTGTCTACATTCCAGAGCAAGATAGAATGAGGCGAGATGGCTTGAAGGCTATACTTCTATTCGATAAAAACCCGTGTTCGTTCGCCTCCCATACCCTGCCTGAGACCTGGGCAGACCAGGCACCACGAGAAAGATTGCCAGCGATGTGTATTCAGCCTCGAGGCTTCCCATGGTGTCAGATGTTTCTTTTGTATCTCTAGTATGTAGCGTCTATTTCTATAATATGTATGGCCATATCTGAATCACTGGAGTGATTGTGGTGCAGAATGTGTGGTTCGGATTATGCAAGTTCGAAACTTGAGAGCTTAATAGGGCGTACTCGCAATCCACTGACAATTGGGCTTGCATAAGCCCACCGTTCGGACGGGTGTCCCGTGCTGCGCCCGAGTGAGGCTACCATTCAGGTTGACCCTCTCTTAGTATCCTACAGGGTGTGCTCACAAATGCAAAACATGATAGTCATTGTGCAATGCACTAGTCTTGATTCGTTCACCGGGCCACACCCACACCAACGCTCGCATGAAGCCTTTCAAATCAGTGGCAAAATAGTACCGCATTCGACCGCGAACTTTGAGCCGACCTTCATGCCCATGGCTCCTTCTCACTCATCATCTTGAAACTACTTGGCAGATGTTCATCAATTTTCAGAAGCTTTGCACTGCCCCTCAATTTCGTCCAGAACCGGGCTACTTCTGCAGCCTGTCCATTGTGAGACACATGATATGGTCCTGAAGAGTTTACAAGATTCTGCACCATTTGTTAGCCATGGACTGCTTGTGATTTCACGTGCTGCCTTACCTCTTGCAGTGCCAACGCAATAAATGTGACAGCAAAAGACATCCAAGCCAGCGTCCTCACATGCCCGCGCATATGCCGGCCGCCCCGAAATTCAACCGTGTAGGTTGGGGGATACCCAGCGGTTGGTCTTCGTGCCAAATTCTGGAAATTCCAAAGTGTCCTTCTGCTCTTCCCATCTTCCCAACTCCCTTGCATGTATACGACCAACTGACTGAAATCCGCGCATGCTTTGATGTCGTTTGAAATCAGCCGCAAAGCGGCAGGGGTGCGTTGTTCGAACAATTCCCCTAGTCTTCCCGGTCTTTTTGAGTTGCGTACGCAATATGGATTGTCTCGCCGTGCTGTAGGTAGGAGAGAGAAGACATATGGTTCGTAGATACACGTTGCAAATGCGATCCTTTTGGCATCATCGAGATTGAAGTTCGTGCCCAAAGATCCGACGTGAATGTGGGTCCCGGATGATAGGTTCATCTGAACTTTGAACACAATCCTCAAAGACTCCCAGAACAATTTAATTTGATCTCTGTACTCTTCATTCAGCGCCATTTTAGGCGAGACGGCTTCTAAGCTCACTGGGAAGGCTGTTAGTACCATCTTCAAATGGGTTCCATTTTGAGAACTCGTGAGATGCTTTACTTGCCTTGTGGCTCGAGAGCGTGAAGGGAGGCATCAGTTGTGATGAACCATTTATCATAGTGATCGGGCCGGCTTTGGTTGACAGTGGAATCGTCAACTACTGCTGTAAGACCTCTGTTCTCCAAGGCTTTTTGAAGTCTGTCGTAATACTGCTGAGCCGTCCAACCTTCCCTTACTTTCCAGGGCTCGCCAACAACCTCGATCTCGACCCCGAAACTAAGCTGCCGCAGAGGGGTAGCCATGATGGGAATTCACACCTCAAGAAGAGCAAGTATAGATAGAAAACGTATCTGAATCTCGTGAACGTGAACACCTCCCTGTACTCACAAGGTCGAGGGATGATTGTGATTGCCATCCCAGCCATTACATATCAGGCGATTGGGGACCCGAGACTAATGCCAACATTAGTTGGGCGCTTCATGCAGGCCAACCCTTTCTTCGTGTTGCAGGATGTCAGAAGCTTGAATGGACTCTCAGTTCAAGGCACCGTCCATGGGCTGAACGTGCCGCCTCGGTTGTCCGGAAATGAACGAATCACACATTCCTGGACGAGCTGCAATAGCCGTGAATAGACTCCGCCAACTCGCCGGAATTCTCCTCAAGACCGCAAAGCTGGGCAATTATTGTTTGGATGGGACCACTCGGCTTCGTGTGCAGCTGCAGGCCATATGCAGAAAAGCAGGCGCGACATGCAGCTAGTTGTTAGTTCCGTCACCTCTTCGAGGCTGTGTGCATGGCACCCTGCACACACTGCGTGGCAAGCCAAGTGTCCAGCCATTCCAGGCTCCAGCTGCTCCACGCTAACCTTCACTACAAGGTGCAATGAAAAGGGAGTTTGGCAATTTTGATAAAGCTCGCAGCCGTGGCGTCTTTAAAAAAAAAACTAGCCTTTCGCAAACCTTACGCCAACAAGAAAACACGATGTTCTCCACGCCATTCGGAAATGGTCAAACTATGTATTTTGCATATGGTAGTAATCTCCAAATGAAGCAGATGGCGAAACGTTGTCCAGAGAGCCGCTTGATCGGTTCTGCGACACTTCACAATTATCGATGGCAGATCAACGAGCGGGGTTACGCCAACGTTGTTGCAGATAGTTACAGTTCCGTCGAAGGAATCTGTTATCTCCTCAGCGACAAAGATGAGGCCAGGTTGGACCGCAGTGAGGGTGTCCATACGGGAGTGTACGAGAAAGTAGAGCTTCACGTGGAGCTAGTGTGCGCACCGGCAGCTTTTGTGGGCCGAGACGTTGTGCAGGTTGTAAATGATGGGAGCCTCGATACACTTTTCAGAAATGCCGAAGAAGATAGATGGGCTGACAGCTATCGGAGATCGAGCTCGGTGCCAGTCGAAGGAAGATGGAGGACAACATTGGATACGCATAGGAAACAGAGCCCCGAGTTTGCGAAAGCCTTGGTCTATTTGAGCACGTTGTATACGAGGGACGGTCCGCCTCGAGACGAGTACATTGATCGCATGAACTTAGGCCTGATTGATGCACTTGCGTTGGGTGTATCGCGACGTTTCATTAACAATACGATCAAGCCACGGATCAGTGTAGAGCCTAGCCAAAGGCCCAGAGGAAGGAGTACCATAGATGCCAGACCCGGAGGCCCAAGAATCAGAAAGAAGACCCTTGGACGAGGGTTCAACCTGCATCACGAATTGAAGTGATCCACGGAGATGGGAACGATTTGTCGGATGTTTTAGTGTCTGGAGACGGACGTACGGCGGTTTTGTAATATAGCTGTTTCAAGCCGTCCTGTCTCATCATCAGACTATATGGGGCCTAAATACCCCCGAGGTATGTTTCGAAAAGTTGAAAATATACTTTGATTTGCCCTAATTGAGTTCTGCGTGTGACCCTGAGATTCTGTTGCTTGTATCGATAACACCACTCATCACGTTAGCTGGAAGCGTTAATCTAACAAAATTGTAAGGTTAAATTTCTAGCACGTGCTCTTTGAAAGAGGGATCCCAAATCAGCTCCGTCAGGGACATGTAATGGAGTAGAAATGGATCGCTAAGCAAATTCGGCAAGGAAACTGTACCCGGGGCGCACTCTGGAGTCTAAGAATGGGTATGACATTGTACTGCGCAGGCTGACTCGAGGCTTACTCAGGCCCCGATTGGGTATGCTCACCCTCAGCTCAAGTTAAAACAGCAGCTGTTCACATCTGGAGACTCAAAACGGAACAAGCAAGGATGAGATTGGAGTCTGACTTTCCTAGCATTTATGTGTAAATTTGTATGATTACTATTGACCGATGATCCCCATGCGATCTGTCCATGTTGGACGAAGTTCCCACATTAGGAATGTCTAGCGAGCTAGATAGGGGTTATGATGGGTCACTCTCGTATTTTATTATACATATATATTACTTCAGATGGATTAATGTGGCGCCGTGGATAAGAGGCTATAAGAGAGCCATGCTCTACTGTGCTCTGCTTCACAAGCCCGAGAATATTAGTTGACTTGTTCTGCTTCTATACGAGACCCTACGAAAGCACTAATCGAAGACTTTTCGATCAGTGCTTTCGTAGGGAGATACATCTATACACATTTGCTAACTTCAATATTTCTCTCGAAAATTAAAGACTGTACCTCCAAAAATGAAGTAAAGTTATTCTCCCCATCTTAGAACGTCCGCCTTTGACTTAGGAGATCAGTTGTTCAAGCTACAATATACCCCAAATGCGATTCCAATCTCTAATAAGCATCTCCACCATCCGCGCCATTCTGCTTACAGTACTACTCCCACTCGTCACCACCAATATGCTTCGCAGCCGAGTTACACGCCAGCACGCAGTAAGCAGGATCAGAAGTACCTCTCTGGCCCTATATAAATCATCAGCAAACCCCATTTGAAAAACAACATATGGGCCGCAGTCTTACGAGCGTGCAGTCTGGACAAGTATCCCATTGGTTCGTGCCAGTGTTGCGGTTCTTGTACGCTTGGCAAGCTTTGGTTGTTGCTGCTGCGTTCTGTGGTGAGGTGTTAGTAAGACGTTTCTCGACGGTGGGAAAGGAGAGGGAGAGAGGGTGGAGTACATCGCCGTATGAGCGTTTGTCTACCAGTCCGCGATACCAGATAGTGGAGTCTCGCCTTTTGTTGCATGCGTTTGGGTTCCCGATGGGCTGGATGTGGTTGAAGCAGTTTGCGTAATTGTGCAGGTCGGCGATAGCACTGCGGCGAAGTTAGAAATGCTAGATTCTGTGGATGATTGTTAGGGGTACTTACCTAGAGGTTGCGGCGAGGATAACGAGGATGGTTGAGAGTTGCATGATGATGTCTTTCTTGATTGGAAGGTAGTACTGGAACTGGTGAGATTGGTAGTGGAAAGATTGAAGAAGTTGAGGACGATGAATCGATGAAGGAATATGTTCTCTGGTAGGGGGTGGCAGAGCATATATACTAGTTCATCCAGAAGAATAACCATGTCTGTTGTTGGCATGTGTGACTGAGCAGAATATCTGCTTTGAATCAGATAGTAAGATTACGACAAAACCTAAAATACACACACGTGAAGTACTCGCATTGTATTGCGCATCCTGCGTCATTTAATTAGAAACAATGTGGAGGATCTGCGAACGAGAAGTTCGGAGAAAGTCTTGGCCAAGAGGCTGAGTTGAAACATGGTTCTTGAGATAGACGAGCCTCACAACAGCTCGGATTCTACACAGTATCAAGCGGTCGCAAAATGACTCTCCCTCGGTCAGGGGTTCAGACGAAAGTTAAAGTGCGAGTATACGAACCATGATCAAAGGTTAAGCAGTCGCTTCGTTTCAGCCCAGCCTTATGCAAGAGTGATAGCTTACTCATGTAGTTAGCCAGAGAGTCTGGGCACCACTCTATCGTAAACTTGTTATTGCTTGTAGAATTAATATTCTTAGCTGCGGGGACTATACAGTGACCCCACGAGTAAGGTACCTAGTATGCAATCGTTGGTAGATGTTGACGCTGCCAAGGCCAAGCGCTGCGTCAAAGAAGCCCAATTTGGACGACGCCAAGCTTTTTTGAGCGGATTAATCCCACAAGCCGCATTGATCACGAGGCTACTCAGCCATTCTGGCAATCTTTTAAGGTTAATTAAAAGCATAAACTTGCCTAACCCTCATGATCGGATTGCTTTGGCTGTACATGTCCTTCAGAGCTGGGAAATTATGCTCACCTTTCTTCCCTCGTACCTCGCTCTACTTGAATCATAACTGCTTGATTCGAAACCAATTTCCACGACTCGCAAAGGCGCCTGAGTCCGAATTGCTTTGTATATTCCCTTTTCCAAGACTTTTTGGGTCCACAGCTGATCTTTGCCCCATATGCAATCGGGCATACCATTCTATCCGAACCTCAATGCAAACTCACGATGTCTTGGCACTTTTGTAAGCAGTACCCAAATTTAAATAATGGCCAATCTCGCAACAGTCACTTGAGTATAAGTATCTCATCGCCGGACACCCAGAGACAGCATCCTGCTCATTGATCAATACTCAGTCGTTCAATATCAGCTTTCCATCATCAAACTCTTATCCATCTATTCCACATTCATCATGCAATTCTCAACCGTCGCCCTTGCAGCGATCTTCAGCGCCTGGTAAGCTGCCAGCCTGGTTACGCTCAAGCAAGCTTGCTAACATGATGCCTCAAGCGCTATAGCCACTCCTACGCCTGGTGTGCCATCCCTCAAGCGAGATCTGCACTCCTACGCTTGGTGCGCCGATCGAACTTTTGAAGGAATCAACGAGTCGGATCCGGAGGTAGGCGACCTTCAACGGGCACTTCCAACAGTTGGATAACGAAACTTCGCAGAACAATGATGCTACTACCGCGGCGTGTGCCCGCTACAAAGCACGTAACACGGGAACCAACCAGGTAAGCCTGTTTCCATATGAATTTTTTACCTTTTCATTTGAGAGCTCTGAACCGGGGAGCTGGTTTGGGAGGCCTCTTGAGACTAATAGAATATCTCGACTAATTCGATAATCAGTGGGATACCTGCCCCGATTGTAGTACTGTAAGTCTCTCTCAAAATCAATCCCTTAGCTTCATTAAAGTAGTCACTCGACTAGTTCAGATTGCTGACATCCTCGTCAGAGTTTCCGTGGAGATGTTAATGTGTGCAACTCTCTTGCGAAGCACATCGGTGGTGACGAGTGGGATTACTACTGCCGTCAAGTGGGAGCTGATATGGGAAAGGCTTCCTAGCTGCTCTGGGCTGACGAAATCGCTAGGCGGATGGGAAATGTGATCAGGCGATCTGCTGTGAGGTTCGACTGTCATTTTCCCTCTGTCTTGATGTCTGTGTACAATAGCCACTTCTTGGTCCCAGGGAATTGTATCGAATAAGTAGCTTGCTTTGCTTACTCAGACGCGACTCACCCTTGGACCAACTTTGCCCAAAAGATCGATCTCTTATGGTACTCATCCGCATTGGTAACTTCCTCTGCTCTCTCCCTCCCCCGTCACCTGCGCAACAGCATACGCCACACATAGTGTCTCCCGACGTTCGAAAAGCTATGGCCCAAGCGGCGACAGTGAATATTCCATCGTTCTCACGGTAGTATCAACGAAGATCTCCCCTATTAAAGAACGAGAGCGAAACAGTAAAGGAAAGATCGGTGATTACAACTTGTCTACGGCTAGAAAGGCCGAACTCTGGCAAGGGGCTTGGCGAGCTATGTGGAACGGAAATTTGTCTGTCAGTGCCGACTCCGTCTCGATTTGATATTATGGGCGCGTGTTCGAGGGTGGACACCACACTTCGACTCGGCCGGTAAATGGAGCTATCAAGATAATTTGACATGATACTGTGTGACTGAAACAATGGAACCAATCACCGAGAGGACCTGTAAGTTGCGAGACTTCGAGCTTGCCAGCCATTCTGTTTAGACTAGTTCTCATTAGAGAACAAACTCGTCGATGCCAGCTGTTGCACGCCTATTCACACCACCTCTGACCGCAACCAAGGTAATAAAACGAAGGGCAGGTCAAAGGATCTTCAACCCGAAGACAAAAGCAACGCCGCAGCACCATTTTAACAAAAACAGCTCAAAATCCTTGGTAACCCCAAAACCGGTCACGAATCGGCATCCCTCCTTCGTATGCACCAGAAGCGAAGATGCACGACTCCTCTTCCTCTTCCTCAAACCTTACTGCGCAAACGATAAGCAGATTGGCCCCCAAATACGAGAACGAGCGTAGCACAACAGCCATGCACAAAAGGGCCGTCTCTCTGCTTCTCCTCTCGCAGCGATCGGCGAGGTAGCGCGCATGCTAACCTGTACGTCAATTTCGACCCCAATTCTTGGAGACGAGGAGGCCGAGAAATCGTCGATAATCGAGTATCTCGTAAGCTCCTGCCAAACTGGAGGCGGGATTGTGGGGCGTTGGGGCGATTAAAGAGGTGTGGCTTCAGGCTGTCGCCAATTAGAGGGGATGCCGACAACGAGTATGCGCGTCAGATGCTGCTTTCGTGTTGGGGGCGATGCAAGGGTGCGCGAAAAGGGATGGAGAGGAGGACATCGGGTTTAGATACCTCTTGGCATGGGGTCGGAGATAGAATTGCTGAGATGTTTGCTAGACCCGGTGCACCAGATGGCCCCCTCCGTCGACGGAGGATTTGGCCGCCTCGGCGAACCGGGCCTGTAGATAGCAGGCCACGCATGTAGCAGCCGATGTACGTGCGAAGTAAATAAGAGAGGAAACTGTGCCGTGTACGTGCAAAATATTAGACATCCTTCTCGCTTTCTCTTGATCTGCCAAACGGTTGCGAGAACAGTATGCAAACAAATCACTCCTCGTTTGTAGTTCCAGCGAACATGGAGCCGTTCCACTGGGCAACACTTCATGCTCCCAAGGCTCCCAATAAGCTCGAGATGTTTGCATTACTCTGCCTTGCGATTTTAATCGTATGTTTCTCCCAAGTCGCAGCTGTCAACACCTTCGACTTAACTGACTTACCTAGTACCTGGCAGCACGCACCATATATCTCCTCCACTACCATCCTCTATCGAGATTCCCTGGCCCACGTCTCTGGATCCTGACTCGATGGCCGTACATGAGAGCTATGCAGACCGGTTCTCTCGTTCACCACGTCCAGACCTTCCACCAAAAGTACGGAGAAATGATCCGTATCGGGCCCAACGAGATATCCTGCACCAACGCACAAGCATGGCAAGACATTTACGGAAGCCACAAGCCCGGGCAGAACTTCGGCAAAAACCCGATCTGGATGTCGCGGAAGCAGAGCTCGGCAAATTCGATCCTGAGTGCGGGCGACACAGACCATCATCGTATCCGTAGGCTGATAAGTCATGCATTCTCGGATAAGGCGTTGAGGGAGCAGGAGCCGATTTTGCAGGCGTATGTGGGCACGTTGATGAGGCGGTTGCATGAGCAGACTGCCGCGGGCTGGGGCTCGGCGGTCGTGGATCTGGTGGAGTGGTTTACCTGGACGACGTTTGACATCGTGGGCGAATTGGGGTTTGGGGAGACATTTGGGTGCTTGACGGATAAGAGACATCATTCGTGGTCTAAGCTTGTTTTCTCGCATTTCAAGGCTGCGAGTTTGGTGACGAGTGTGCGTTTTTATCCTGTTCTGGAAAGGTTCCTCAGGTGGTCGCTGCCATCTCCGGTGACAAATCGACAGGGACATTTCCAGCTGAGTAGGGAGAAGATTCATCGTCGTTTGAAAGGGGAGAAGAAATTGCCGGATTTCATGTCGTATGTTTTGGATCCCAAGAATGAAGAAAGGATGTCGTTGCAGGAAATTGAAACGACGTTCAATATTTTGATCATTGCCGGAAGCGAGACGACGGCATCAGCACTTGCTGGAACGAGTGGTTATTTGCTGAAGAACCCGATGTGTCTAGCTACTTTGGTACAGGAGATTCGAAGAAATTTTGAAGAAGAAGCTGATATTAATCTTTCCTCGGTGGGAAAGTTGCCATATTTGTCGGCGGTGATCGAGGAAGGCTTGCGAATGGCGCCACCAGTTCCATCTGGTCTGCCAAGAGTAACACCAGCGGAAGGAGGCATCGTATGCGGTGAATGGCTTCCCGGAGGGACTAACATATCCTTCAGCCAATGGAGCGCATATAGATCTCCGCTGAACTTCTCGCGGCCGAACGAATTCATCCCCGAGAGGTGGTTGCAAACGAACAGGACATCTCAATTCGCAGCTGACAAGAAGAGCACGCTTCAGCCATTTTCATTTGGTCCACGGAATTGCATTGGGAAGAATCTTGCTTATGCAGAGCTGCGGCTTGTCCTATCACGCATGATTTGGAATTTTGACCTCAGCTTTCCGGAAGGAGGGGAAGGCTATGATTGGGCGAAGCAGAAAACGTTTGTGCTGGTCGAGAAGGAGGCATTGAGAGTTCGAATTTCGCCGAGAAAATTCTTGAAACAAAATACGACTTGAGGTGGGTTCGACCTGGAAGCCTTTATTAGGGTGTTTGATCGAACTGAGATTCAAGCAAAGAATACGAGTGTACTGCTAAGAAATCGAAGATAGAACTAATCAGAGGATATGAGAGAATGTGAAAATATGCTCTATATCACTTGGTCGAGGTTGTCATGTCATCAGAAGATAATATGCCACATTGGCTGGAGTTGCATCGGGTATTTAATTCGAAGATCATACACACTATATTGCCCAAACTCATCTCCGTTTCCACAGCCATCACAATCATACACGCAAATAAGAGCTACTAGGAGGAGTTTGTACAGGAGATGCAAGGATATCCTGGGCTCTTCGCTGCCTCTCAACAATGACCTGTTCCTCTCGCTCCCATCTACCAGCGTCATCTTTCTGCGAGTCTGCACCAAATCCGAGCCAACCTGCACTTCTCTGTGCATTCGCCTCCTTTTCCTCCTTCGCCATTTGTGAGACCATCGTCTTCCAATTCCCCAACCCAACTTCAAGGCATTCTTTGCAAGTTATCTTCCCATCCCTAGCTAGCCCTTTTCGTCTCAACTGTTCCTCTGCAATGTCAACTGCTTCTCGAGTCCAGGCCAAGCCATCCTCTCGGCTTGTATTGGTTTGTTTTGAGGCGTAGAGAATCTCCCCAATGTATGTCATTATGCCCGCTTCTTCGCAACGTTCCTTTGGGCCTCGCGTTGGTGGTGTGGTGCCATCTTCAGGAGGAGGTGGATAAGGTGGCGGAACTAGAAGACTGTGGACAAGATTCATGGCACCTTTCCAGAAGCCAGGAATTTCATCGTCTGGGTTGAGTGTTGAATGCATCGTCACTGGCTGATCTGGTAATGACTTCCGTGCGCGGAGGATGGAAAGAAATATAGGAAGGGCATTTGAAAGGTCGGAATGGACGGCGTGATGTATTGCTAGAACAGTCATAGCTGATAGAATATTTGAAGAGGGTAATCCCGCAGTCGGGTCGAGAATTCCAGTAGTAATATTCACGATTGGCTTAGGAGATGTCGAGGTCGAGGTTGCAATATCCAATGCCCATTTGTACATCTCCAGCGCAGTTTCTGGGGTCTTCTTGAATTCCAGCCATGCTCCATATGCTAGCGCAGCGTCTACTCTCTGTTTCTCCGTGAAGCCGTTCGTGGTAAGAACCCGCATGTAATATGTTTCTGGGGCCTCGAAAGCAGGCTCGCAATCTTCTTCTCTTGGCGCACTTGCAGCGCCAGGAGGAACTGGTCGCGGTTTGGGATTCGAGGGGCCAATTACCACGTTGGAAGGAAATGCGATGTTCCTCGTCGTGTCTCTTACCCAATCATCAAGATGCTCCGCAGCTCGGGCAGCCCCCATCAAAACTTCATAATACCCACGTCTCCAAGGCTCTGGCTTCTTCGAGATATCGAACCCAGTCTTCCCAATTCCAGCAACCAGAATCCCTCCCTCCTCTTGATCCTGCAGCCCAGCCCCATCGATATTTGGATCTTCCAGTCTCCGCAGCAATCGTCGATATGCTTGTCCCGTCCGAGCCCAGTCCACAAGACCTTGATTTGCTCCGTCGTGGTCTTCATCCCATTTTGCACTCCTGAAATCTTTCCTCGTAACCCATGACCATTCACTCGGTGATGGAAATTTCCGATCAAGCCATTCCTGCTGCACACCGAAGGCGATGACTAGCAGCAAGCTGCCTCCTACCCAGAGTACAACAGTGTACTTTCCTGCCTGCCATACCTCATCCTTTATCCATTGCTTGCGTTCTGTTGTGAGGAATCGTGCTGTCTGTCGTCTGCTCGAAGGAGAGAGGAAGGGGAGCTGTGGTCGTGAGGTAAGAGTGTTCTGTGTGAACAGACGCGGGCCATTCGGTGGTCGAAATGGTCGGAGAAAGAATATCCTTCGGACGGGCAGTTTTGGACGCATCGTGAATTAGATTGATGATGCTTGAGATTGATGTTGGTATCGGGAGAAGCTATCGCGAGAGAGGCGGGTGCTGAATCACGAGAAAAATTGACTAGTCCGAAAAGAGCGAGATCTACAGTCGAGGCGGCAGAACTTTATCTCCTTCATGCCAGACGCTTCCCCGATCCATCCTTCCAGGTATCCTTTCCACACAAAACCGAGCCAACGCTCCTATGACTGAATCACATAGCAGCCATCTTTCCCGGCAGAAATTGACGGAGATTGACGGAATCGATGATATTCTAGAGAACCTAAAGGAGTACCTTGTACGTGTTGAGTTCAAAGAGGGGAAACATAAGGGCGAAGAATATTGCGCAGCTAAAGACCTCCCTGAAGCTGCGCGACCACTCTTTGTAGTATTGGGTCTTAACGAAGTATAAAATCTTCCAAATATTCTATACTTAATGCTTACTAGGGAAAAGAAGGACGGAGATAAGGTGTACAATGTTCGAATCCAGGCCATTCCAAGGCGTTTCAAGGTAGTGACGGCCAAGTGCTAAGCCTTTTCAAATTGCGTAAATCGCCTTCCCTCCAAACCAAAGCAATGAATCAGCGTTTGGAGCTGCCCGATAAGGGAACTTGTCGAATTCACCTGAGAGGGTGATTGAAAGGTAATTGGGGAGTTAAATGAAGGCAAGTTGATTCGGTACTGAGTTGTCTAAAATTCTGGGGAGTGCTTGCGGTAAATATAGCAAGTTCCTTGCCAGATTTCACTTTTAAAAGCCTTGAATGACTTGGGCGATAGTGGGGAAAAGATTCGATGTGGCCAACAATCGATTTGTATAACTAAGTCTGAAACACAATAGCGAGAGACAGTGACACTGTAATCACAAACTACCAGCTGAATCATAACGTCACGCCCTCCCTACCACCCTACCAATTCAAGCCCGTTTCACTAGTGTTCCTCGCAGTTGCATTGCTGCATTAAATTAGCAACTGTAGGAATACGAGAGGCAAATAGTGTCCTGGATTTGCAGAATTAGCTTTGCGTCAATAGCGTCACATCGAATTGCTACTCACTGAGCCAGGAAGAGTCAGGAGCTGGGTGAGAGCAGATTCCAACTCGTCACTCTCTCTCTTGGGCAATGCAGACAGTCCGGCAGAGCTGCTTTCAATGAGGCGGCTCTTGAGCATTTTAAGATCTAAAGATTTATTAACTAACCTATTTCTTGCTGCACGGTTCTGAGTATGACTTACTGGATGCCTCGGGCTCCGCGGTAGGGATTGCTGCAACAAGAGCAACAATGCTGAAGAGAGCAGCAACAGACTTGGAGAATTGCATTTTGATTGAATTGGAAGCAAATGTGCTTGAGAATGTTGGATTAAATGTGCTTCTGGGTGGGTGGTGGTTGAGGAGTTGACTAAAGCTGTTGTTCAGGAGTGAAATTATGGACGAAACGAAGGTCTACTTATAGTTTTTTCGACACTGCAAACGGTCACATTGGATTTTGATTTGTGATCAAATCCGAGTTGCGTTCTCTCTCAATCATCAGAAAACATTTGCCTAAAGTCAAAATGCATCGCTATCGGCCGAAATGTATTACTGTGTGCGGAGATGCAGGCGACAACTCAACACATGAAATTCAAATACCATATACTTCGTATCAGG
>Ga0302140_10005828_pt1 | contig 15513 bp, 5 predicted proteins | sample I_Bog_E1_1_FD_202095 | JGI IMG/M metagenome (GOLD analysis project Ga0302140, IMG submission 202095) | Peat permafrost microbial communities from Stordalen Mire near Abisko, Sweden - I_Bog_E1_1 | ecosystem: Environmental > Terrestrial > Soil > Wetlands > Peat | place: Sweden: Abisko, Stordalen...
ACTCAAGAAGTTTGAAATTAAAGTCAAGAAAAAACAAAATGGATTGAGCAATTCGTCAACTATTATAAATATTTTTTTTGGTCATATTATGTTTTTTAAAAATGCAAAAAATACTTAAAAATTAAATATTTAAAACTAATTATTCACTTTCCGATATGAATTATCAGAATTTAGATCCTCTGTATTAGCAGAATTTAGATCTAATGTATTATCTTCAATCATTTTTTTCTCTTCCTTCGAAAAGAGCCCCCTAATTTTCTTCTCAATAATTTTTTTAACTTTCGGGTTCAAAGCATAAAGCATCATATTAGCGAATCCATACGAGCTTTCGCAAAACACATGAATTGCTGCTAAAATGAAGATATCTTCTCTATAAACCATCATATACAACCGATGAATCGAAGGCACAACCCACCATATTATCAAAACCAAGGGAAAAAATTTTATTTTCTCATAAAAATGCTCATTATTCATTAAATTCATGTCTTTGAGTTTTTTTAAGGTTCTTCGAATATAGAACATCACGAAGCTATTATAAATCATAGCGAACCAGAGGAACAAATAATACATGAAAAACATCAATAAATCCATTAAAAGTTCATTTTCTTGCATGCTGATCCAACAGAAAACTCCTGAACCGCCATATCCATCTATCAGAAAGGGACTATTGTGTTGAAAACATTAATAAAACATTAAAAAATTGAAATTACATGATTGAAAGCAATGCAGGAAAGTGGAAACCCATGAATATTAAATTTTTTTCATATTTTTCGATTGCTTTCAAGGTCATATTTAAAGAAAGTGCCATAAGAGTTGTGATTATTATCGCCCAAATCATAGTACTTAAAGCTCCATATTGGCAAATATATGCTTGCAAATGGCATAGGAAATAATCATCATCACCTGAACGATAATTGGGCATGAAAACGTTCATGAATTGGCCAAAAGACATGATGAAATCAGCAGTTTGTAAATAAACAATGAGTCGAAAGGGGAAGTTTTGAAGGGAAGGATTTAGGAAATATAAAGCCAAAACAAAGGATGTGGCTAACATAGAGAGGGAATTTGAAGGAAGCCCGATAGCCAAAATAATTTGGTTTTGATAATCCAAGGGGAAATTATTCATGGGAACTTGAAAATATAAATAAATTTATACTATTTATTAAAAAACAAATTTATACTATTTTATTTAGAAAATATATTGTTTTATAAGTATTTTCTCGTCTTTTTCTCATTAAAATTCTTATTTATATATTAAAGAAAACCATGGTTTCTTTTGATTTTTTAAACTTGTGGCTTTTCCTTCGCATATTCCATCAATTCCGTCAACATTTCAAATATATATTCCCTATCTTTCCCTTTTTCTACCTTAATCAATTGTTCCTTTTTCTTCATTTTCTTAGAAGTCTCAAAAACTTTCACTTTGATCCCTTCTTCACAATTCCCAATCTCTCTAATATTAGTCACTTTCAAATCGAACAAAAGCTTGGGAAACTCAAATAAAAGCACCATTTCTAAAGTAAATATCAAATATTGTCCAAATTCCACACCATTTTCCATGAACCTCAGTTCTAAATTCTCTATCAGAGACAAATTATGCAACTTATCCTTCTTATAATTCGCTAGAAAAGCCATTATTTCTGAATCTCGTTTCGAATAGCTCTTGAAATACTTCTCTTTATTATAAAACACTCTTAAAAACCTTTGTCTTTTATCAGAAGGCTTCTCATCGAAATGTGTTGCTGTATTTTTTATGCCTTCAGCGGTTTTTGAAGTGGCATCGAAAATCCCAGCTACTGGTTTGACCACCAATCCAGCGAGTCCTTGAATTGACCCCTTCAAAATCCCTCCAAACCCACCTTTCTTATATCCTTCATAGGGTTGTGTCACAATGCCAGTCAAGCCTTTTTCAAGCCCAGAAAATATCGACATGGCTCCTTGTTTCAAGCCATCAAGTGCATGTTTAGGCTTGGTCATTTTGATCTTTTCCCTTTGAGCCAAATATTCATCATCCAAAGATAAAGAAGATATCCCAGTAGCGAATGATCCTGTGATTTTTTGCACAGAGTTAAAGGTTCCAGCGACTGTGTTCTTTAAAAATGAGCCAGCGCCTCTAGCAATTCCGAACCCTCCTTCCAAAGGTCCCTTCACGAAACCTTCGATAGGTTTATCGATCAGATCAAAGACCCCAACAGCTAAATGCTTCATAAGCCCGAAAGGATTACCGAGGATATCAATAGAACCTATGACTTGTAAGAGTGAATTTAATAAGGCTTCTTTATAATGTAGACCCAATTTAGTGACGATTCCATCTATAGTATCAAAGAAGTTGCTTAATTGAATCCCATTGAGATTAATCGGAGCATCGTCTATATTAGTCAAAGCTATTCCAAGAGCATTCAGGAAGGTCATAACAAAGAAAGGGTCAGATTTCTGTGATTTGGGTTTTCTTTGGAAGGAAGAATTGAAATATATCGGTGAAAACACTATTTCGCTTATATAGATATATCTGATATTAGCAGGAAGCTCAGTGGTTTCCCATTCATATTTATCAGGCATCACGTTGATATAGTTTTTCTCATGAGGGAAATCTCCATAAATCATTTGAACGAATCCATTGGCAGCTTTCAAAGCTCCGGTTGAGAAAATATCACTTATAGTCTTGAAATAAGCCACGAGAATCTCAATCAATTCATCATTTAAACGAATCGTACAGGAAAGAAGATCAGCTCTGATAGATTTCAAAAGAAGGATGTTTTTAGCTAGGATATTTTGTTCCACCACGATATCTAAATGGAATTTATTGTCTTTTTTCTTGATATATTCAAGCTTCGTTGGCGTGAAAGCTACTGGGAAAGTGGTGTTTTCAAGCGTCGTGTTATCAATGCAGAAATATTTGATTCTCAATTGATAAGTTCTTAGCAATTGCGTCTCCAAAACGATGAATTCCAATGAATTGAAATAAATATAAAGGATCTCCAGTCTTTTCTTATTATAATCTCCGATTAAAGAAATCCCAATTTCCCTTAGATTTATCTGTAATTGTAGGTTTATCTTATCTTCTTTGCGTAATCGTTCGTTAATAGGGTCTTCTTTAAAGAACCTGAGTTTTTTTGTTGAGCCTTCAATAAAGGCGTTTACAAAGAATCTATAACAAGGAAACACTTGTCCTTGTTTAGATTGCACATAGAATTCTCTGCCCACATCTCCAGTATCCATTTTATCGAAATTTATGGTTATAATTTCAGCTTCATATTGAGTGGATTCGAATTTCAAATCAATCCTGATATCTTTAGGATAAATGGGATTATCCCAAGCATAAATACGAGAAGCCTTTCTTTTAATCAAGAGTCCTTTATCAGCTGCACATGAAGATTGATAAGCTAAAATATCAACATCATCTAAATCATTGACTATCAGATAATTGGCATTATTCTCATTACATTCTGAAAATATCACATATAATATATGGTTATCTATTCTGATATCCCCTTGGAAAAACTTCATATCTTCTGATTTCTCAGGGTTCCTTAAACTAAAGGATATCACTCCTATATATGAGATATCTAAGGCTCCTGACCAACCCCATACTTCTTGATTCAATCCCTCATATTTGGCCACTCGTAATTTCAATAATTTGGCTTTATTTTCCTCTGTCCAGAAAAAAGGCAATCTGGATTCAGGACTCATGATCTTAAGATCCTTGGGAGAATTCTCTTGCATCAATTGAAGATCATAGCTTGTTCTATTGACTATGATATATCTGGGGGAGATTCTTAAGATCTTTGAAAAGATATAATTCGTTCGATCCACACAAAGGTTTGAAAGATTTATCCCAAATTCATATAATCCACCATCTGGACCTCCGGATAATTCAATTGAAGTATAACCCACACCGTTTAAATTCACATCTTTACTAGGAATGTTGAGTTTTTTCGAAAAGGCTATTAAAAGGCTTTTGCTTGGGATTCCTCCTAATAAAACTACTTTCTTATTTTCTTCATTTATCTGTTGTTCGAGATTTTGTTTTTGTTCGAATATGTTAGTTAAAGCTTGTTTACTTTCATTGGGATTGCGTTGATTCATCATTTGGCCAGGCACTAGATATTTCTTCTTTTCATAATGATAAAGGAATGTGAGATCATAACAAGTCTCATTTACAACGAACATCTTTGAATAGAGGAAAAAACGTTTGCAAGTTCCAGGGATGTCATTTTCCTGCATAAAGATCTCTATGATCCCTTTGCCTGTTCTATCATCTTCTAAGGCTATCAAGTTGCATTTCGAATTATTCAATGTTGCGCTATATATCAAATGTCTTTCACTGAGTTTGAAACCATGCAATTTCAAACGTAAATATAGTTTAGATCCTATAGAAATTGAATGTTCTTGATATTGGCTTTGGATGGGCAAAACAACAAGATTAGGCTTCGACTTATCTTCTGAAATCACATGCAAATTGATTTCAATGGGTAGACAATTTTTTATTTGATAAGGCGCCTCGAAAAACACCATTGATCTATGATTTTCCTTGATGATCTTTAATAATGTGAAATAATTATCATGTGAAAGCTCATAACATTTCGATGATTGGGCTGTAATTTTATCCAAATTCAACAAATCACTCCATTTCCCTAAATAACCCCCTTCAATATCTTCCTTCACGAATCTAAAAGCTAAATTCTTATGTATTTTATCAAACGGAACTACATAAGATTCATTCGAATTAATGATCAACAAATCGCTTTCATTAGAATCAATCAATTTCACTTGGATTTTCTGATTCGTAGTATTAAAAAATGACAATTCTGAAGATATTGTCAATAATTTCCCTGAGCCCATGAAACTTAAATTGGTTAAAACTGTGAACGAGACATTCGGATTCTTTAAATTACAATCGATTTTCCTTGTTCTCAAATAATCTAAATCAATTTTTTCGATAGTCTGAATATCGAATTTGGGATGTAAAATGCGGAACTTGATTTTCTTATGATTTCGTGATTTCCCTTCCTTATTGAAAATCGATTCGAAATCCGTTTCGAATTGGAAATTCATCGTATGACCATTTTGTAACATATATCTCAATTTAGGCTTATTCAAATCAGGATTCAAGATTCCATAATCACGTTCGATTTCTATTGGATATCCAGTTTCATTCTTTATAGTATAAGGACTCACATATTCAACAATATCCTCTTCCTCCACTAACATTACAGAGTTTTTCCTTTTTAAAGCATCAAAAGTGCTATCTCTATTAATAGGCATGATTTTCGATTCTAACGTGGAACAGGCGATTTCCTTATAACCGGAGCTTCTAGTGGTTTCTCTATCACTTTTCGATTCTTCTCTTTTCAAACTGATCGAAGGGTTGACATTATTGTTATTATTATTAGATTCTTTATTGAAAATGGCATTGGAATCATTAATCCATTGTTTCGCGGTTTTATGGAGGACTTTTAACATATCTAATGAGACATTCACATTCAAAACATCAACGTTTTTATCATTCATTTGAATAATTACATAGACTTTAGGATTGCCTTTTTCAGCATAATTGAGATCTATCATGAAACCCACAGTTTCGAGAAAAGGCTCCCAATGACTCACATAAGGATTATAATAGAAAATAGAACTAGTGAACATTGCTGATAATACCATTTTGTTCTTTCTTATAATCATCACCTGACCCTCATAAATCGTTAAATCCAATACTGGCACGAAAGCATCTTCACTATCATTTATTATACAGGTTTGAAGACCTCGGATTGTGAAACTATAGGTTTTATCACAATCGAGATAATCGATTTTAGCTATATTGATCTTCTCATCAAGGGATTGATTCGTAGTTTCGATCTTCCAATTCTCGATTTTCGAAAACTCCTCTTTTTGATAATTCAAAGCTTCATAAAATAACAACAAATCCTTAAAAGAAAATCTGAGGATCGTTTCTTCCAAATTGAAATCGTTTTCGGAATTATAATAAATGCAATCACGTTTCGAAGCATATAAGGAAATGAAGTTCTTAGATCCATAAAACAAATTAAAGGGAAGTATCATATTCCTTTTCCTCACCTGATTAAATTTCAAACGAATTAAATCAATTAATTCGCAAAGAAAAATCTCCACTTTTTGGAATTCTATAGAATAAGAATAAGAATCGACTTTTTCCCTTACATTTGGATTATTCTTATCCTTATAATATTTTTCTAATAAAGCAGGGAAATTCTCCATTCTATAACGATAATATCTTATATTGATATCTCCTCGAGTCACAAGGACTTGTTTAGACTTTTTCGTCGGGATACATACCATGGCGTTTTTAATTTCCCATATAATCGACATTGGTAAAATATCATAGGAATCAATCGATGGATAACAACTTTCATCCAATTGAGCGAAATAAAACAAGTTCATATAAACAGAAGTTTGAGCTAATAACTTAACATCTGAGAAAATCACAACGATACTCTTTTCACCTCGTGGAGTCATAATCACTTTCAAAGAAAACTCCACTTTTTCCTCATTCAAATTCTCGATTTCAAAAACAGCCTCACGTTGATTACTTCCCAAGGTCGAATCCAATAGATATCGTTTATAGATCTGTTTATTGATATCGAAACTATCAGTTCTTGTGCCAAATGCTTGTTTCATCCCGATTTCATGAATATCCCATATGCCGATATTCCCAATGAATCCTCTTTCATGCACTTTCTCATCTAAGGTCTCGAAATAATTACTAGAAAAGCCTTGTCCGAAGATCAAAACATCTACATTGAATTGTTTATCACGAACCCATTTTAATCTCATATTTTGCATAGAAATGCTGGAAAATGGCATATTAGTCTTACTATGCATCGCGAATAAAGTGATATTCAGGAAATCCAATTGGAAAGTTATGGGTGTAGGCTCATAATTCGACACTATATCGAAATCATAAATGAACCATTTATCCTTATAATCATCATAAGTGATGTTATGGAAAATCATCTTTATGATAAAAAGATATTCATCTCGATAAAGTTTCAAGATAATAGGACTTATCAAGCCTTTAATGATATAAGTGCTATTAAGAGCCAAATTCTCACGAAGCCCTTTAGTCGCTATCAGCCATAATATTTCCTCAGACATCAAAACCTTATCCACTGAAAGATTCAACTTCACAGGAATAGCCAATTCTGTCTTCCTCTCATTTTTTCTATTGAGATATAGATGAAGATCATTAGCCTGAATCCGATAATTTTCACACCATACCTCAGGAAGTTCATGATCGTTCATAAGCAATTTCTCCTTTAAAGGCTTTAATCGAGATTTGTCTAGTTTTTGATCAGTTTCGAGAAAAATCCTACTCATTGTGAGTTCAATATAATCTTCAGAATCAGGAGTTGGCTTTAAAAGAATTACTGGTTGTTGGAAGGAAATGCATAAATAAAGGAAAGTGACATAATTCAATCTTTGCATGACTTCTTCCATCCCTCCGACGAATTTCTTAGGCTCGAATTTCTTGGAATCTTCCTTTTTTTCTTGCTGATGATAAAATTCTTCATTCAAAGTTAGATATTTCGGATCTGTGATCAATGAAACCACTTGGATTAAGGCATAATCCACTATTCGCATAATAGGTTGATGATGATATTTAAAGGTGACGAAGGGAATGTCCAAATAAAAGATAGTGGTTATATTCCCAATAATGTCTTTATAAGCGTTTTCAAAGGAAATTATCGATAATTTGAGATTGGAATTCTCTTGATTGCCAAGTCCTAATAATTCATATGGTTTCACCTCTTTATAGCCTTGTTTTTCATTGGAATTTACAGTTTTCGGATAATTCGTCATATCGAAAATCTGTAAATTGCTCATTTTACCATCGATTTGAAACATCAAATCCTTTAGATATAGATCCACTACTGAATTCGATAAATAACCTTGGGCCAAACATGTATGGGTTTGTTTATGAATGAAATTTATTGTGATTTCCTCTATTTCAAAATGAGCTTTTAACAGGATTTTAGCCTGATCTTTGAAAAAGCCTTGAGATTGGACTAATTTACTGCCTTGGATTCCCATTGGAAATATAGCCTTGAGTTCCTCATTACTTTTCAAATATCCAATGCCAGGATCTAAAGGATTTGTTATGATTTCAGCTTCGGCCTTGCTTTTCTGATAATCCTTAATGATTTTGATATATTCCCCTAATTTCAACAAGGTTCCTGGCTTCCAATTTATATAAAGACTAGGACATATCATTGCGAGATCTATATCGATATTATTATAATCAGGATTTTTGTTTTCTATGACTCTTAATTTAATGGAAAGACTTTGATGATTACCAATATTTTGACTAAAGACCAATCTTTGGAAATCCTTATTACTATATTCCACAACATGATCAATAATCAATAATGATTCTATTTGACAATTCATCTCAAAATCCAATCGTTTTCTTTGGAAATTTACCTCGAAATTACGCAGACTTAATGTCGCCCAGACCTGATTTTCCTTATCATCTTCATCACAAAGCGAAAGGTCAAATGCTTTGATATGAAATTGCGTCGATAATGAAATTTCCTGGATATCTTCAAACTTTTCGCTGATTTTATCAACCATTGAAGATTTCTTCTTCTTCATGTTATTATAGGCCATCAGATCCTCATTGACTTTTAAAGAGAAATCATCGATTTTCTTCTTCAGAACATCAACCCAATCTTCCATTTCATTAACATTTTCACATGCTAAATGACATTCTTCATTTTTGGTCTTTATGACAAAGGAATTGGTTTCTTCATGATCGATTTGGACATCGGCTTTCTTGATATAGATATAAAAGACTGGGCTGAGATCTTTCTGATTATTGAAGAAATATAGATATCCTCCAGAAAATATCACATAATATAATTTCCATGCTTTATAAGTATTTCCTCTTCTTTTCAAATTGCCAGATTTCACTTCAGAATTCAATAACGACATTTTCTCATTTTGTAAAAGCTCCAAATTGGCCAAATCAGCGAAATGCAAAGTATCAGGCAAATTGATCAAATTAGTATAGATATTCTTATTCAACATTATTTGGAATTTCGGAAATTCGATTCTCAACTTCAAAGCCGGCAAATTCTCTTTAATTCGAATTGGATCTTTCAATAAACCCGTCTTCAATTTGAATATCTCGATATCTATGGTATATTCCTCTATCACATTGAAGATTGGTGTTTTCGAATTCTCGAATTCTGATTTCATCTCCATATTCTTAGAAATTTCATTAGAAAATTCTTTGGATTCTTCATCTTGAGACAACATCGATTTCCTTTGATATTTAGATAATAAGGATGGGATCAATTTTCTTTGGGGGAAATATTGCATTTTCATATCTGCGAGTTTTAATCTGAACATTTCATAATAAGATTGTTTTTCTTCCTTGAAATCCTCAACAGATCTCAGAAAAAATGACCCTAGATCGATAACCCAACATTCAGAAGCCATATCGTTATTATGTTTGAAAGGAATTATGATGATTGGGGCATCAATTTCGAAATTCACCTTGAGTTTTAAGGAATTCGCGAGGATATCTTGGACTCTTTCTTGTGAGATATCAGAGAGTTTCTCAATTTGTTCCCAAGCGGCGGTTTTAAAGGCTTCATCCTTGGTTTTGACCTCAAAAAAGCCGAATAATCGATTAAAAGCTGATGGATTATAGACGAGTTCCATGGAATCAATGCCACAGGTCACAGCCTGATCCTCATTTCGATCCACAGGATTCTTTTCATAGAGGAATAAAAGGAAGCTTTGTCTAGATAATTTACTTCCTTTATAAAGAATGGGCACTATTATGGGAGTCTTATTACCCACATATTCAGTGATCATATCAACACCAATTTCTTCAAGTTTCAATTCAAGCTTCAAACCACCATTGCTATAATTGAACAGGTTCAATAGAAAGCCTCTCCAATACATTTTAACCCCTTCTTGATCATTATTTTGGTTTTTCTTGCTTAGATATATGGAACCTCCTGTGAGACGGAAACCTAATTCAAACCAAGGCTTATCTAGAGGTCGGATTAAAGTCTTGGCATGAGCTGATAAATCCACCGTTTCACCGAAACTCCGTTCGATGAATTCCTCAATTTCTTTATATTCCGCCTCATTTACTGTCAAATCCTCAACAGGATTGGGATTCGAAGGGCCCCATCGAAACCAAGAACTTTCATTTTTTTTCTTCATTTTTTCGAGTTCCTGCAATTTGATCGTCTTTTGCATTTCTTTCAAGGCTTTTTTGGCCCAGGCGCATAATTCCTCTGCTGAAATCGAGCTCAAAATGACTTTAAACATATCTTTGGTATCTGGATCGAGACAATCCATGTTCTTAACTTCGGATTTCTGAATCACTGCGAAGGCATGATTAAATACCTGTCGATATTCATTCTTTTTTTCTTCAGATAATTGCACGATCTTTTTCCTTTCGATCATTTGAAGCTTGTTATATTGAATATAGGTTTCGAAGCTTCTGATGATTTGTTCAAATTGCTCGTTTTTCAAATGAAGTTCTATGGCTTTCAAATCGATTGAAAAGAGATATTCTGGAACTGAGAAATTACTATAATGGTTTTGAATCAGCTTAGCCTCGGCTGAAATGTTTATTATATATTCGAGATTCGCTAGAACCCCTGTATTATCCTTCATAATCATTCGATTCATCTTATCAATAATCACGAATTTGTCAAGATTTCCGAGAAATCCCACTTCTTTGCTGTTCCAATAAATCCCCAGGTTTTTTAATCTGAGCAATTTATTCATTGGTTTCTCTTTGTTTTTCTCTTCTGTCCTGTCTATAAAACATTTGTTCCAGGCATCATCAGTGGTGATCACGATAATTTCATCTAAGGTCACTCCGAAAGAAAAATTGGAATTATCATCTTCGAATCTGAAATGAATATTCTTGATAGTCAATTGCAAATTATCCAGCACTTTCATTGACAATTTGTCCAAAAAACCATCTTTCTCCTCTGCTTTCTTAGCTTTATCCTCCTTCTGTTTCTCCAAGAAACCAGCAATGCATTGTTTAGCATAATCGTTCAACATGGCCAATTTACGGCTAACCGAGTTATAATCTTGAAATTTCCAATCTTTTTGTGGTTTGGGAGTCGCGATGATCAAGATCTTATCAAGAATGATTTCAACCGGGGTCTTTGAAAGGGAAGACCATGGGATTTGAAGTTGAAGCTTACCGATGGTCGAAAAACGCAAATTAACAGGGATGTCAAACATCTCCAATATATCAGATTTTATGTTGACATCCTCTATCACGATGTTTCCGGACCAGATGGCGAGATGAAGCTTGTTACGATCAAGTCCGGATATATATTGTCCAAAATTGTTGATGATGAGTTTTTCGAGGAAGGATTCAAACATATGAACTTTAAATTATTTTGGTTTTAGAGATTAATCAATAAATTTTGAATTTGGGTATTTTGAAAATTTATAGCGAGAAACCAATTTCGTGAATGAACAAATAAGGGAATAAAATTACTATAAATTATTTAGTTTAATTAAAAATAAATTTTGTTCATTCATCATCTAAATGAGTGAAATGTTCAGGGTCTTCCATTCCACGCAATAGCACAGGCACTTTCTGCAAATAACCAAAGATTTTCTCTTCTTTCTTGATAGGCTTTGGACCTTTGTTTTCAAGAAAAATGTGATACACATCCTCTTCCAGGAACTTTTTAGTGATTTTGGTTAGAAGTCTATGGTAGACTTCTGTTCTATAATTTTGGAAATTTGAATTTTTTTGCCAAAACTCACGAAAAGTGCACATTTTCGTGTAGATTTTCTTGATGTTTTCGTTTTTCAGCCATAGCTTGAAGTCTTTGACACTGAGTACCACTTTTTCTTTCCTCTGAGTTTCAAATTGGATCTCTTGCACTATATCTGTGAGGTACATTTGCAGGTAATTAATTTTACGATTCTCATAAAAGTCACCTAATATCAATGCAACACATTTTTGTCCGAAGATCTTTAAAACATTTTTGTGTTCATAGTTTTTCTTCGGCTTGTTTTTGAGCTTTTTCTCTAAGGTTACCATGATATTTGAGACACCGAGGCGTTCTCGCTGCCTCATAAAATTCTCTGCCTCTGCGAAGTTGGTCATTTCCATTTCAATTTCTTCCTCTTCCTCATAAATCCTCTCGGTTTCAAATTGGTCAATAACAGGCGAACTAAGACCCATCATTGATGGACTATTTAAAGATAAAAAACTGTCATCTTTATTGACACTTTGAGAGTTTTCTAGAAAGAATTCTTCAATTGCCGTTTCATGGATCGGAATGTCCTTAATTTGACTTTTCATTGAAGAACAGGCAGTCAGCATTTTGGAAGGAGAAGTCTTTAGCGTGAGTTCACTGGTGCTGAAATCTTGGCTGAAATCAGAGTCTTCTCTAAAAACGGTGATGGGATTTTTGTTGATGAACTTGTCAAGGGGGCATTCGTTTGAGAAATACTTTACAGGTTCAAATGGAGATGAATAATAATAGTCTTGCATTGATTTATTGCAATGAAAGCATGAGCGATGAATTATATCATATCGGATCAGAGAAGTCTACAGAATTTTTTCTATAGAAATTTCAACTTAATTCATACGTCTAGTAAAATATTTCTTTGGCATGAAATTTGAAATTCTTCGGAATTGGCGAAATTATTTAAAAATTTTAAATAATTTGGATTTTTTTTGTTTTGTTTTATTTTGGTTGATTAATTAAAAGACAAAAAACGCTTGATTTGCTTGAGGGATGTTGGCTTGAAGATTTCCCCTTTATGAAAAATATTATCAATGTTGTTTGAAATAATAAAAATAAAACTAGACCTTTTTCATCTTTTTCGAAGAAGCGGAAACGACGCAAAACTATCTCCTTTTCGATACCCTTCAACTTATCTAAAGTGAGCTAAAGATTTTTTATGAAATTTTAGTGTTTTTATAGAATTAAAAATTATGGTAGAACATTCATCAAGAAATTCTGAAAAAATTTAACTAAAACCAAAGAAAAAACAACTATTTTGAAAATCATAAAAATCAAAATAAAAAAAACCCAAACAAAATTTTAGTAAATTTTGAAAATAAATCAAAATTGTATATGAACAAAAAAAATCAAAGAAAATATTAAAAGATTAAAAAAAAATGAAGCCCCGTTCCATCAAAATCAAAAACTAAAGAAAACAAAAAAATGTTCAACTATTAATGGCGTGTTGTTACCCCTTATGTTTTTCAAAAATAAAAAACTACTAACCAAAAAAAAGCTCATGCAATCCGAAAATTTATAGTAAGTCTTGACACTCCTCACTGCTCCTTTCCTATTCCATTGGAACTTCATCAGCCTTTTGTTCACTATCTCCATGAATAATAAACTCATGATTTTCGTTAAAAAATTGGCAATCATCTGTTTTCCCTGTCCATTAGTCACTACATCGACAAATTTCTTCCTAAAAGTCTTTAAAACCAGGAGATTCTCTTTACCTGGTAAAACTCCGGCTGATTCTTATTATTTAGAATAGAAAGTGTCTCTCTTTTTTCAAAAGAAATCGTCAACAGAAACTCCGATAAATTCACTGCCACTTCTTTGCTGGATTCAACTCTTATAAACCCTTCATTTTTTCCATATTCTGCCTTAAAACCCTCAATATTCTCCACAAATCGTTCGAATAGTTGCCTATTCAAGACCTTGTTCTCAAGAAAACGGAACCTTTCCAAAAATTCATCAATGCTCGGTAAAAACTCGTTTTCCTCCTAAAATTTCCAAAAAACTCGTTTTCTTTTAAAAAAAAATAAAACCTCTAATCTATAAGAGAGATATTTCAATTGAAAGCCCTTTCGATGGTCAAATTTGAAGAACTTTAGCACTAGGACCTCATTTAAAATCGCGTTGCCCCCCTTATATTTAAAGAACTCCAGCTCATAACTCATATCTTCTTGCTTTAAAGGAATATATAATAAACAAGGATCTGATAAACAAGAGTCTTTTCCAATTTTGAAGTTAATAAAAAGCTCAGATTCTTCGCATTCAAATGGAAAATGCGTCTGCCGAGAATAGAAAGAAAGATCTCTAGCCGATTGAAGGTTGAATTCTCTGTTCAAACTATCGAGTTTTCTGAGCTTTTCATTTTCCTGGAAAGAAAAGTCTTTCATTCGTAGCATGTTTTCTGATAGTTTCTCTATATTTTCCTTTAAATTCTTTTAAAAAAATATAAGAAAATCGATTTTTTCAAGGATTTCAAGGGTTTTTCCTCACCATTCGCACCAATTCGAAAATCTTTCTTGTTTCATTGAATTCTTGATTGTTGAGCTCAAATGATGAGGATTTCATTTTATGGATATCAGATTTTTTCAGAGGCTTGATCTTTCTCTTCATATTAACCGGGATTTCTTCTCTATATAGGAAATCTACTGTTTTCTTAAGGTCTTCCAGCTCATTTTTAATGCCTCCGAAACTGTTTTTTAAATGAAAAAATAAGATTTTGTGAATGCATTTTCTTTATAAATACAAAAGAGAGTTTATTTCCCAGAAACGAGAAGCTGGTTGTGGGAGTTTTTCAATGAATTGCTTTTGTTGAAAGATTATGGCTTTGCTTATGGTTGAAGGAGGATTTTCAGGAAGCTGAAGTTGATGACCGTTTTCTTCGATTCTTGGGAGGGGAAAGAAAATGAAAAATTGGAAAACGCCTAATTTACTTTTACTTTTTGGGGAGCTTGTTTTCAATTTCCATTTTTTAAAAGACTTAAAAAAGACCAAATTTTAAATTTTTTTTTATGAGAATCGAAATCGAAATCATTTTTTATTTTTTAGGCTAATTTTAAAAATCACCTTTCTTGAATTCAAATTTCAATATTTTTACATTCATTTCATTATTTCATGCAAAAACAATTTTTTTTTTTTAAGAAAAACTATTTTTTTTTAGAAAGATCCTTAATTCATTAATTTTTATGAGTTTTCAAAATTCCTCGGTTCAACTCCCAATTCCCTCTGGTGATTTAACTCATAAGTTAACAATTCAAGAAGACACCGAAGAATTGAAGCCAAAAGCCGTTTGTAAATCCCCTAAGAAGCAGCCCGTTTATTTTGCGGCAGATCATACCATGGAATATAATTGTTTTTCCGATATTCCTGATAATGATGATTATTTTAATTTAAAGAACTTTTTCACATTGGCATCCATTCAATCGCTTTATTTTTATCTTCTTGGCCCGTTATCCATTATTCTGATTATTCCGATTTTCGGTAAATCTATCGCCCATAATCTTTATTTTACATCTTGTCATTTTAAAACATTATGGAATATGATTCAATTTCTGCTATTCATGACTGTTCCGATCGTTTATTTGACTCTTTCACCAGAAAATGTGCTTAATATTGAAGTCTTTATGTTCATGGGAGGGTATATGATGTTGAGATCTTTGGATTGTGTGACTTTGGCGACTATGGGGCCGAAAAAATTGAAGTATTTTTTCAATAATGCTTTGACTGAAGAGGAATT
>Ga0302140_10005831_pt1 | contig 15511 bp, 11 predicted proteins | sample I_Bog_E1_1_FD_202095 | JGI IMG/M metagenome (GOLD analysis project Ga0302140, IMG submission 202095) | Peat permafrost microbial communities from Stordalen Mire near Abisko, Sweden - I_Bog_E1_1 | ecosystem: Environmental > Terrestrial > Soil > Wetlands > Peat | place: Sweden: Abisko, Stordalen...
ACCTCAGAAATAAATGCTTCCTATTTTGAAATTGAAAAAAGCAATGATGGCATAGACTGGAATACAATAGGAACGGTAAAAGCCAAAGGCAACTCTTCTGAAAATATCAATTACTCATTTGATGACGCAAGCCCCAAAACTGGCATGAATTATTATCGCCTGAAAATAACAGATATTGACGGAAACTTCACTTATTCTTCCATCGAAAATATCGCCGTTTCTGCAGTGAGATCGGTTCAGGTATTCCCGAACCCGGCAAGCGACTTCATCAACATCTCTTTAAGCAGTGCAGCCTCCGAAACGAACATAAGGTTGTTCAATATTGCGGGCCAGTTATTGCAAACAGCAAAAGCAAACAACGAGGTGAACACAACAATACAAATGCCCGTGAGCAATTATAAGGCTGGCACTTATTTGCTTGTGATCACAGGCACTGATGGCAATATGCAAACAACTAAAGTGGTTATAGCAAAATAATAACAATCACAAAAAATGAGTGTTCTTTTTATTATGCTGCCGCTTAGCATCAGCTTTCTCTCCAACGCGGTGGCCTGCATGTTAAAAAACGGTAATTTTAATCGCTCAATTTTGAACAAACTACATCAACAATGATTCCTGATGAAAATCACCGTGTTCATTTCCCGCATAGTGCTTGGGTTTATTTACCTGGTGTTCGGTCTTGATTATTTCCTTCACTTTATTCCCTATCAGCCATTGCACACCGGCAAGACAGGTGCGTTTATTGCAGGGCTTAAGGGTGTGGGCTATTTTTATCCCATGATAAAAACCATTCAGATTGCCGGAGGATTGTCTTTACTGTTAAACCGCTATGCGCCGTTCTTTGCTGTGGTGCTTTTCCCCATCAGTTTGAATGTATTGCTGTTCCATACCATTTTGGTGCCGTCTGGGTGGTTGATGGGCGTAGTGTTGATTGTGCCCAACCTGCTTTTGGGATATGGCTACCGCAGGTATTATAATGGCATGTTCACGGCAAGACCTATCGTTCCGTAGATATTCACATCCATCCTTAGCCGTAAACTCAGCAGCCTTGTTTGGGCAAGCCCACGGGATCGCCTTCATGCCTTCGGCAATACTTTTTTTTGCAACCATTTCCTGACTGGCTCATCATATAATTTCAGGCAAGCGTAGGCAATTGCAATAGCTGCTACAAACACAAGCACGGCTACAGGGAAGGCCTCCCGGAATGTGGGCTTACGGTCATATACCCATCCTGTATAAATATATATCAATGGATAATGGGTGATGTAAACCGGATAAGAAATATCGCCGAAGAATTTGCAAAGCCGCGAAGCGAATTTACCAGTTACCTCTCCACTTGCCCCTATAAATATGATCAGGGGAAATAAGATGATAATGCTCAATGAATCGTAGAGCCCATTCATCCACAAATGCCCGTTGCCGCCTATTCTTGGCACAGCAAGAACAACGATGATCAGCAGGCTGCTCAGGAAAAATGCATTTTTTATATGAGCCAGCTTTCCAGTGCGGTACAGCAACAACCCCGCAAAAAACGGGAACATCAATCGGGTAAACCCGATCCTCAGTTGTTCAGGATCCACCGACCAGCCACCAATGATATCGCCGTTAGGGCTGGTTACCGCAAGCTGCACCAGCGCACAAGCTGCCACAAATACCAAAATAGAAAGTGCGGTTTTTGAAAATTTTCTGATGAAAAGGCCGTATAGTATATTGGCAATGTATTCAAAGAACAAGCTCCATCCGGGGCCGTTAAGCGGGTGCATCTCCTGCCATCCCCTGATGTCCATGGAAGGCAGCACGGGAATCAGTGTGAACCCTATAAGCATCACCAGAATTACTTTCCATCCCGGCACCTGGTGTATTGCCGGCCACAATCCGGATTGCTGAAAATAAAATAGCAGCGCACCGACCACCATGCCCATCACTACCATCGGCTGAAGCCTGATCAGGCGGCGCTTGAAAAAATTGCCGGTGCTCATACGGCCCCAACGGTCATCGTAGGCGTAGCCAACAACAAAGCCGGAAAGCAAGAAGAAAAAATCTACCGCCAGATATCCATGGTTAATGATCTGGTCCAGATGGCTGGTGGAATGTGCTTCAAATAAATGAAAAGCAACCACCATTACCGATGCTACGCCGCGCAACCCGTCGAGTATAGGATAATGTGGCTTTGAAACTCTCACGGCAGCTTGCATAGTTAGTGGGTAATTTTTTTGGCATACAATATATGCATTGTAATCGTAAAATGCTGCAGCACAACGAAGAAATGTTAATGCTACAGTAACACATCATTATCCTAAACTACACAACCTTTATCGGTAAAATTAAAAAGGCAACCATTTAGTCAATAGCCGCTTATGATGAATGCATGCCATCCTTATGGCTTCAGTATAGCTGAAGCCGGGTAAAAGCGTACTTGCAGTATAGGAACTGTATGGTTAAAGCGTACTTGCTGTATGGGAACTGTATAGTAAAAGCGTACATGCGGTATGGCTGATGTATGATTGATCTACGGAAAATGCATAGCCTCCCCTACCCTATATCCCAATAAACCCGATTCTCTTCGCCGCTTCCTTAATTAAAGCATCACATCAAATGGTTTTCTCCGGATGCTCAGTATCTTTAGCAATAAGCGAATATCTCAAAAAGCTTAAATCACCTGCCAATGAGCAATCTTAGAATAAATCGTCGCCATTTCCTGCAAAGCAGTTCCATATTCCTGGCAGCATCTGCTTTATCTCCTTACTTACCACCTGCAAACACAAACCCAAGACGTGTAGCACTGATTGGCACAGGTTGGTACGGCAAAAGCGATCTCTTCAGGCTGATGCAGGTAGCGCCTGTAGAAGTAGTAGGACTTTGTGATGTAGATGCTCAGCAGATGAAACAGGCGGTTACAATGGTGAATGCACGACAGCCACAAAAGCATCTTCAACAATTTGGTGATTACCGGAAATTGCTCAAAGAAACAAAACCCGATATCGTGCTGATCGGCACCCCCGATCACTGGCATGCGCTGCAGGCCATAGACGCAATAAAATCGGGAGCTAACGTGTATCTTCAAAAACCCATCAGCGCTGATGTAATGGAAGGCGAAGCCATACTTGCCGCGGCCAGAAAATACAACCGCACAGTGCAGGTAGGCACACAGCGCAGGAGCACACCCCATCTGGTGGATGCAAAACAAAAAATCGTAGATGCAGGTTTGTTGGGCAAAGTGCATCATGCGGAAATGTGCTGCTACTATCACATGCACTCGAATGCCAATCCGCCGGTACAGCCCGTACCTGATTTCTTAGATTATGAAATGTGGACCGGCCCTGCTCCATTGCGCCCTTATGATGGACTGCCCCACCGCGGCTGGTGGCGTGCCTTTATGGAATATGGCAATGGTATCATGGGCGACATGTGCATTCACATGTTCGATGCCGTGCGCTGGATGCTTGGCCTCGGCTGGCCAAAAACCATTTCCTCTAACGGTGGCATATATGCGGACAAAACCGGCAAGAGCAATATCGCAGATACACAGACTGCTGTTTTCGCCTATGACGAACTGGAATGTATATGGCAGCATAGAGCTTGGGGAACTCCCGCTGATCCTGATTACCCCTGGGCTTTTAAGATTTATGGCGAGAAAGGAACTCTTTGCGGCGATGTCTGGAAATATGATTTCATTCCGGCAGATAGTGGCGAAAAACTGCATGGCGATCTGCTTTGGGAAAAAGAAAAATATCCTGAAGACCTTATTGAATCCGACATTGAATTGCATGTTGCTTCTGCCACGCGAAGGCACATGATAAATTTTCTGGAAGCTATTGATAAAGGCACCAGTCCTGTCGCAGATATTGAGCAAGGTCATATCTCTACTGCAAGCTGCATTATTGCAAACCTTTCCATGCAATTGAAACGCCCGCTGAGCTATGATCCTGTAAACCGTGTTATCATTGGTGATGAAGAAGCAACTAAATTATTGCAGAGAAAATATCGTTCCCCATGGCAACATCCTTTGCCTGAAAATGTGTGATAATAAGTTTGCTCCTGGCAGTAATATTTTCTTGCCAAATCTCATGCAGGATGGCAGAAATATATTGGCATAACAGAAGGCGCTTTTATGCAGATGATCCGAGTCTCAGTTCCGCTATCGGTATATCCGGAATCATGAAGACATCGTCATGTTGATCAGCAATAATCCTTTCAGCGTAAATCACTCGTTTGTATTTTTTCTGATCAAATACCAACATCAACAACAATAAGAAGATCAAAAATCCGGGCTGCTCCCACCGCTTCTTCTCACGCCGCCTCCGCCACGATACCTGCCCGGGAAAACGCCCGGCATCCTTCTCTGATTAGCGCCTTTGAAATTATTCAGATTGTATGTAAAAGTGAGCATGACGTATTGCGAAAGCGTGGTGGTACGTGAATCCGAAACCTGATTGAGAGACACTGATTTGCTGACGGAAGTATTCTGGTGCAGCAGATCAAATACAGTAAGGCGCAGCTCTCCGTTTTTCTTTTTAAACAACTCTTTGGCTATACTGGGAGACAGCAACGGAACGCTTTCATTATAACCGGGGGTCTTATTATCAGTGATGGTATAGGTAAGCGTGGCGGCAATCAGCCATCCATTATTTGTATAGGCAGTTATTTCAGCATCAAAGACCTGGGCAAACTGATTCAGATTTGAACCCGTATTGAGGCTGTTCCGGTTAATGGTATATGTTGAAGCGGAGCTGAAGTTCATGTCGAAATTCTTCTTGATATTGGTTGTCCAGTTTATTTTTTCCGTAAAAGCCGTGGTTCTTGTATAATCATGCTGAAAGCCTTCAGGTGATTGCTTGGAATACACCAGGTTCTGGCTTTGCGAATAATTGAGATTGGTGATGAAATTCAGGTTGGACTTGGGATTTTTCAATGCAATGCCATAATTAAAATAGCCTGCCACATTATATGTGCCATTCAAATTGATAAATGTAGTAGTATCCCCTCCCTTGTTAGTTGGGACTATGGAATTCTGGATATCGTTCACTGTGGTGCTTGCATTGAGCGTTGCAAACAACACATGTTGCGTTACCGGATCATAAGACTGATACAATATGCGGATGCTGTGCGTAAACTGAGGTTTCAGATTTGGGTTGCCCACTGTAAAATTGATATCATCGCTGGTTGTAGTGAGGGGCTGCAATTGGGACGCAGTGGGGCTTCCCGTTCGCCCCGTATAGTAAAAGCGCAATCGCTGATTGGTTGAAAAAGAATACGAGAAATTGATGGTTGGCGTCAGGTTCACAAAGCTGTGCTGCACATCAATGCCCTTGGTTGTGTTCAGGCTGTTGAAATGGGTGAACTGCACTCCGGACCCAATATTGAAATTGAATTTCGGATCCTGTATCCGATAGCTTAAAGTGAACCGGTTTGAATAGGAAACAAATTTATAGGAATTACTGAACAAGCTGTCAAACGAGGAGAAACCATGAACCGAGTCAACATAATCATAAGTATTATTCATGGTATTGCTGTGGTTATAGCTGAAGCTGTAATTCAGTTGTATGATCGATTTTTTGGTTATGGGCTCTGTGTACACCAGCGTGGGGCTGACGGAATAAGAATGAAGCGAATCCTTATAAAATTGATTGATGGTCTGAACTGAATCGAGCTTGTAGAAATTGTTCAGCGAGTAATTGTATCCATCGCCGTTATTTACATTGGCTGTCCCGGTCAAATCAAGCGATAAAGTCCTGGATGGCTTTTTAAACTTATGTCTGAAGGTGAAATTAGAGCCATTGATATTGAACCCGCTGTTGACGCTGGATGCATAGCCTTTTGAACTGCTGATCGCTGAATCAAATTGATCAACGGTAGATGATTGAGATGACGAATTGGGCCTTGTTGTTTGAAAAGTGATATTGGGCCGGAATATAAATGAATTATTGCTGTCTATTTTCTGATCCAGGTTGAAATAGATGCGCTGATTAGTAGTTCGTGAAATGGCCGATTGGGTTTGGCTGGAAGTGTTGGTGGAATCATCCGCCGAAGGGATGAATTTTTCAGTCAGGCTTTGCTGGTCGGCAAGCACATGGGTGAAATTGTAGAAATAGCTCCCATATGCCTCTGTTTTTGGCCCCCAGTTGTCGTGGTAATTAGCGCCACCTGCCCAAACGGTTGTGATGCCCGGACTGCTCTGATTGGTAGCTGCCGCAGGGCCACCACCACTGCCGCGTCTGCTTCCCGATGAGCCGAGTATATCCTGTATCGTAAAGTTTTGTTTATTGATATCGTTGCCTTCTCCGAGCACGGATATCTGTTGTTCATTATCGAAACGATGAAAGTTTACGCTTTCATCATAATCCTGATTGGTTCCGCCGCCTGCAATTGCTCTTCCGAAATACCCCTGCCGCTTATCTTTTTTGGTGATGATATTCAAAGTCTTGACCCTGTTGCCATCATCGAAGCCAGTGAACTTGCTCTGGTCATCGAGGTCATCGAATATCTGGTATTTATCTACAATATCCGGTGGGATATTGCGTGTAGCCAGTTTAGGATCGTCGCTGAAAAAACGCTTGCCGTTTACAAGCACTCTGGTCACCGTTTCGCCCTGTGCTGTGATGGTGCCACTGGCATTCACTTCCACACCCGGCAGTTTCTTCAACTGGTCTTCTACAAATGCATTGGGTTTTATCGCGAATAGGTCGGCTGTGTATTCTATGGTATCTTTCTTTATGGATATCGGGCGCCGCTCAATGACCACCTCGTGCAGCATGTCAACCGCTTTATACATGTAAATGATGCCAAAATCAATATCCTTTTTCGTTGCACTGATAGAAAATTTTTTGCTGACATGTAGCAGCCCTTCGAAAGTGATCAGCAGTCGATAATCTCCGGGGCGCAGGTCTTTCATTGTAAAATAACCATGCTTGTCTGTGACAGTGAACTCAGCCTCGGTAGAGTCAGAATCCGGAGTCACGGAAACCGAAGCGTAACTCAGGTCTTGTTTGCTTATGGTGTCCACTATGGTGCCCTTTACCGAGCCTCGTATCTTGGTCTGGGCATTAGTAAACAGTGTAATGCAACAGCATGCACCTGTGAGCAAAAAAATTTGCCATCTCATAATCAGGCATTTTGTGATATCGCAGTTAATAATGATGGACTATTAAATAACGTAAGAGCGAAAATCAGGATGGGAAGAATACATAAGTGGTGAAAATTCAACTGCCATAGGGTGAACAAAAAAACTATTCCCAAGAACATGGATTTCAAATCAGTGATTGAGCTTCTTTGGTCTGCAAGGGGGCTAATATTTTTGATCAACCGGGCTCTCCTTACACTCCCTTGTAATCAAATATTGTGTAGCATGAATTCTCTTATGCTCTGCAATTACACCCAATAATTTTTCATCAGGTCAGCTACCCATTCGGGTTGTCTGATTTGCCCAACGGGCTCGAATTCTCTGAAAACCGGTTTGACGTCTATGATGGGTGTCCCGTCTATGGCATCCAGATTCCTCACTTTGATTATCCTCTCCCGATGCTCCAAAAGCTCCACCGTGCAAAGGCCGATCTGATTTGGCCTGTCTTTTTTTCGCTGCCCCAGAATGCCAACCAAAGGATAATTTGGATTACCACGTGGCCTTCCTGAAAAAACAATGTTCGCTGGATTTACTTTGTCGAAATAGTAGATGATCTCCAGATGAGAAAATTCAGAAATATTATTGAAAACTTCTGTTGGGATATGTTCTTCAAGCTCAATTTCAGAAATTATTTCTGTCCAGTGATCGTCAATAGGAGTGGCTCTGGAGTTCTTAACGATTGCAATTGATTTGATAATGATGTCCATAGCTTGCAGGCATTTTTTTATTTGGGCCTATCTGAAGATAGGATATATCCTCTTAATGTTATTTAACCTCTTACTACGAAGCGTTTCCCGAGCCTGATCAAATATGGAACTTGCGGATTGGGTTAATGCCAGATAAAATGCTTTCTACACGGCTGGCAAACCCCAATAAAGTCATATCCCAGGAAATTGTCCGTGCCAGCTTCATTATATCAAAACATGCAATCCGATTAATATCATTTCAAATGTTTACTACTTTTCGAATAAGAAAATCATACGAAAGCCGTTTATAATTACGATTGTTTTATTTGTTTAGTACATGCCTTTTATTTTTTACTCAACCCGCATTCATGAAAAGAAAGCTTCCACGGATATCATGGTTTGTTGCACTGGCTGTTTTGTCAGCTATTTCCTGCAAAAAAAATAGTTCATTCTCAGTAACACCTGCGAATGTTTTTATAGCAGGTTCAACAGCATATTCGGCAGCATACTGGAACAACGGCCAGGTAAGCTACCTGACATCTGATTCCATCAGCAGCGCAAATGCGATTTATGTGAGTGGCAGTGACGTTTATATAGGAGGTGCGGTATTTGTAAATGGATTCGGCAATATACCGTCTTACTGGAAAAATGGATCTGTAAACTATTTGAGTTTGCCTGACAGCAATAACACTGTCGGGATCGTAAACTCAATTTTTGTCTCTGGCAGCGATGTATATGCTGCCGGCACTGCGGGAAATCAAATAACAGATTCCACCACCTACGCTGTACTTTGGAAGGATGGCAATATATCCATTCTTGATTCTGCCGCCGGCTTCGACTCGCTTTACAATATTCCCTGTACTGTGAATTCCATTTTTGTTTCCGGCGCCGATGTATATGCTTCAGGCTATGGCCACAACGGAGCCTGCTACTGGAAGGATGGGAGTGCTGCTTCTCTAGGCACTGATCCAAACACCGTGGCTAATGGCCTGTTTATATCGGGCTCAGATGTGTATGTGGCTGGTCAGCAAACGGACAGCATTTACAGCGTGGCAACCTGCTGGAAGAACGGAACAGTAGAACCTCTGACTCTTGCCGCAAATAGCAACTCAGTTTGCCGCTCCGTATTTGTTTCGGGAGCCAATGTTTATGTTTGCGGGAATCAGGCCGTCAACAACTCTTCATCGGTTGCTACCTATTGGGAAAATGGTAGTCCTGTTGTATTAGGCAACGGCACAGGCAATTCCGATGCCTATTCCATTTTTGTAAAAGGCAGCGATGTGTACGTGGCAGGAGTAGATAATGATAAGGCCTGTTACTGGAAAAACGGCACTGAAATATTACTGGCACCAACTGCTGTTGCAAAATCGCTGTTTGTGCAATAGTTGCAACTTGCTTCTGCTGCATATATCTTATCTGCGATTACATAATACTTTATCTCAACCACCATTCCTGTTTTACATCAGCAAGAGTACCGCCTACATAACGCTCTTCTGATATGTCATGCCAATTGAAAAATTTGCCGGGTTACCCAAATGATCTTGGTTATTGCCGATAAAATAGCAATTGTCCTTCCTATTCTATAACCATTGATCCGGCGTTATGGGAAAACATTTTATCAGTAGAAAACCTTTTATACTGTTTCAGAAAATTAAGATGGAGTGATGTATTCTTCAGCGGTATATGATTCAACGGCAAGATGTATAATTCGGCAGGCCCGGAAGGCAGGTCACCAATTCCGATCATAACAAAAACATCAATCCCTTCCCTGAACTGAAAATCATAGTAGCTTTTGATCTGATGGTTATTTGCCCATTCAACAGAATCATTCACAAAACAACTTCTCCATGTACATACAATGGCAAAACCTATAGTTCCGGATTTATTCCGGTATTCATAAATCAGGTCAGGGGCAAAGCCGGATACAGCATAATTACGCTCGGTAAACTGATCCTGCTTCCAATATATCAGGCAATAATTATCTCTGTGAAATTTATTAACAATGAATTTTTCAAAATCGTATCCTTTTTCTTGTTTAGTTTGACCAGACATGTTGGCTGTCTTTTTGGTTCTTTTGATTGCATGCCCGCTAATCTATTTCCAACACCACTTTACCATCTATACCACCTGCTGAAAGAATGTCCTGTGCTTTGGCTGCTTCTTCCAGTTTCATGGTTTTTGTTATTTTGGGTTTGATCAGGCCTTTCTCAACCAGGCGGCTGCCGTAGTCCAGTTTTTTGTATGAATAAGCTGAGGAAACGAATTTTGCTTCAACGCCATATTGTTGTGCCAGAGCCTGCGAAGGCGGGTTCACAGCGCTCAGCAATTTTCCGCCTTTTTTTAAAACTACGAAAGACTTATCCTGGATTTCACCGCCTACCAGGTCAATGACAAGATCCACGTCTTTTACCAAAGCAGTAAAGTCCTGTGTTTTGTAGTTGATCACTTCATCTGCGCCAAGCGATTTTGCCAGTTCCGTTCCAGCCGCCGATGCAGTGCCAATTACATAAACGCCCAGTGCTTTTGCCATTTGCAGCACTCCGCCCCCTGTGCCGCCTGCAATGCCCTGAATAAGCAGCCGCTGCCCTGGTTTCACTTCGCCGTGATCTATTAAAAATGAGTACGCAGTTACCAGAGATACAACCAATGCCGCGGCTTCATTCATGCTCAGGTTGGATGGAACAATTCCTGTTTGTTCCTCTTTCAAGGCTACATATTGCGCATAGGTGCCCCCAAATTTTCCTCCGAAAACTTTATCGCCCACTTTAATACGCGATACTTTATTTCCCACTGCTTCTACTGTGCCTGCTACATCAAGTCCTGGTATGAACGGCAATTGTACCGGCATTCTGTCCTGCAGACTGCCGGTGCGGAATTTTATGTCAGCAGGGTTCACGGTCACGGCAGCAGCCTTTACCAACACTTCATCGTCTTTCAAATCTGGCTTTCTTGTTTCTGTAAGTCGAATGACATCAGAACCACCAAAGGCAGTGTACACTATCGCTTTCATGATAAAATTTTTAGTCTAAGTTTCTTAAATCCTCACCGGGCTCTGTCGCAGCAGATCCCAGCAACAATCATCGAAATTAATAAAACAATCTCATTGCGCGGGAACTCCACAATGCACACTGCTGTTTTGAATAGAATGATGCAGAAAACGATGCGCGGATGCTTAAGGTGACAGCTTCTGAAAAGCTATCTCCTCTTTAGCTAAGCTATCGAAAAGCAACTGATGTAATGCGAAGTTTATTTGCTTTTATGAAAATTCCTATAGGCCCATCCAAATATCAATGGGAAAACCCATAGAGAAAATATCATGGCGCTTAGTATGCCGCCTATCACCACCCTTGCCAGAGGCCTGGAGCTTTCTGAGCCAATGCCATGTGATAAAGCCGCGGGCAAAAGTCCGATTGCTGCCATCAATGCTGTCATCATCACCGGGCGGATCCTTGCATTAACACCCAGCTTGATGGAATTATACAGCGTATCCAATCCTTTTATTTTCTCCAGATTTTCTTTAAAGATGGTTATCAATATGATCCCGTCCTGAATACAAATGCCGAAAAGAGCAATAAAGCCGATCCCCGCGGAGATACTGAAATTGGTGTTGGTAATATGGAGTGCCATGATGCCGCCCACTATCGCAAATGGTACATTGATGAATACCAAAAGCGCATCTTTAAAATTGCCGAACATGCTCAACAGCAATATAAATATCAATAATAAGCTGATAGGCACCACCTGCGCAAGGCGTTTCTGTGCTCTTTCCTGGTTCTCAAAATCTCCCTGGAAAGCCATGCTATAGCCTCTTTTAAGATGAACCTTCTCATCTATTTTGCGCTGTGCTTCTGCGATGGTGCTGCCCATATCACGCCCCCGCACTGAAAATTTAAGGGCAGCGTATCTTTTATTATCGTCCCGGTATATTAGGCAAGCTCCGGTCTTTAACCTGATATCCGCGATCTCTTTTATCGGCACTTTACTGCCGCTCATAGTTGGCACCAGCAGTTCACCTATTTGCTCAGGCGTCCTTCTGAATTCTTCGGGAAGCCTTACCCGAATATCAAATGTCTTGATGCCTTCATATAAAGTGCTGGCCGGCACTCCGCCTGGCCCCAATCCTCCGATTGCCATACTGACCACCGCATTGGCCTGAGCGGTGGCTACGCCATACAAGGCCATCTTCCGCTGGTCAAGATTGATATCCAGTTCCGGCTGCCCGGTATTGTGCATAATGCCCAGATCTTCTATGCCTCTCACATCTTTGAGCACATTGAAACAATCGTTAAGCTGGCTCTCCATGTAATTCAGCGAATCGCCAAATATTTTCAGGCAGATGCTTCCTTTCACACCGGAAACTGCTTCTTCCACATTGTCCATAATGGGTTGTGAGAAATTGAGGTTTGCCCCGGGAATCACCGAAAGCTTTTGATTCATCTGGTCAATCAGCTCTTCCTTCGTTATTTTCGGATTCCATTCTGACTCAGGGAACATCAGAATGTCGAACTCATTGTTGTAATATCCTGTTACGTCAGTCCCGTCATCCGGTCGTCCGGTTTGCGAAACGCAATACTGCACCTGAGGGAATTTCATTACAATATCTCTTGCCTGCTTTGCTATTTCAACGGATCTGTTGAGGGACATGCTGTAATTAGTCTGTATACGCAGCCAGATACTTCCTTCATTCAATTGTGGCAAAAATTCTGAGCCTAGGTATTTGAATGAATAAATGCCTGCAACCATTGCGATCAACGCTGTCACCAGCACTATCTTTTTATGCTTATAAGACCTTACAAAACCATTCAGCATAAAGCTCATTAAAGAGTGCACAAAAGGATTATGCTTTTCCCTCACATTTTTTCGCATCAGCATGCTGATGAGCACAGGCACCAGCGTGAGCGTGGTGATCAGTGATCCGAGCAATGCAAAGCTTAATGTATATGCAAGTGGCGAAAACATTTTGCCTTCCACTTTCTGAAATGCAAATATGGGCAGCAACGCCGTGATGATGATCACATTCAGATAGAATGGCCGCTTGCCGATGCTTGCAGCAGCTTTTTTGATGATGCCCAATTTGGACATTTTATTGAACTGCTCCATGCCCATTTCTTTAGCTTTATGATCCAATATCACAAAAATGCCTTCCACCATTACAATGGTGCCGTCGAGTATGATACCGAAATCAACTGCGCCAAGGGAAAGAAGGTTTGCACTCATGTGCATCAGATGGAGGCAGATGAAGGCAAAGAGCAGCGAAATGGGTATGATCACTGCTACAACAACAGTAGCCCGCCAGTCGAAAAGGAATAAAGAAATCAGCACAATGACCAGTAATATCCCTTCTATCAGGTTATGCAGCACGGTATGAGTTGCATATTCAATCAGGTCCGTGCGATCATAGTATGGAACTATTTTTGTATCGGCAGGAAGCACAAAATCGTTCAGGTATTTTACTTTTTCTTCAATCCCTTTTGTTACCTCTGAAGGGTTTTCGCCCTTGCGCATCACGATGATCGCTTCCACCACATCTTCCTGATCTTTCACGTTCCGGGTGCCATCTGCATTATTATAACCATCACTTCTTCCAATCCATCCAAGTCGCGGCACATTGGAAATCTCGACCGTCGCAACATCTTTTACCAAAAGAGGCACGCCATTATTATTTTCAACAATGATGTTTTTTATTTCTTCTATATCATTCAAAAGCCCGATGCCTCTCACTACAAATGCCTGGTCGTTCTGCATGATCATATCCCCGCCTACATTGATGTTGGTGTTCTGTACTGCGGTGAAAATATCCAATGCAGTCAAACCCAGATTCGTGAGCTTTCCGGGGTCTACCTTTATTTCATATGTTTTTGTCTTTCCGCCGAAGCTATTGATATCCCCCACGCCCTGCACGCTCCTCAACTGGCGATCAATCACCCAATCCTGCATCGTTTTCAATTCCCTTACGTCCCTGAAACTGCTTTGTATCGTGTATCGGTAAATCTCACCGGTTGGTCCGGTAGGTGGTTGCACAGCAGGCTGCACGTTGACGGGCAATGCAGCATTGGGTAGCAAATTCATTACCTGCTGCCGGGCATCTTTATCAACAACTTCATCATCAAAAATCAATTTGATATATGACAAGCCGAATATGCTGGTGGATCTGAGGCTTACTTTCTGCTGCACTGGATTCATCGCAATTTCAATTGGAATGGTAATGAATTTCTCCACCTCTTCGGCACTGCGCCCTGGCCATTGTGTTATAATATCTATCTCTGTGTTGGTGACATCCGGGAATGCTTCAATAGGCATGTTGATGAAAGTGATGATGCCGCTCACGATGAGCAATGAAGCTGCGAATAAAATAAAATACTTATTCTTTAAGGAGAACCCAATAATGCCTCTCAGGAATTTTGTCATTTGATTAGATTTATTTGATCCTGGCTTAATTGTTTAACTGATCATAAATTTGAAGTGCACCTGTAGCGATCACACGATCGCCTGCTTTGACGCCATCCGTGATATACACATTGTTGCCAAATGAATTTAATTTTTGTACCGGGGTAATATTAGCCTTGCCCGCTCCGTGATATACCAGCACATAGTACTGACTATGATCAAAAATCAATGCTCCGGAAGGAACATAAAGCGCTTGCTGATGCTGTGTATTAGTCACTGTTACGCTGGCAAACATCTGTGGCCTTAATGCGTATTGCGGGTTATCTATCACCACACGCACTTTAGTTACTTTGCTGGATGGATCCAGCACATGCATGATCTTGTCTATTTTCCCTTTGAATACTCTGTCAGCGTAAGAGAGCGTAGTCACATCTACGTTGTCGCCTAAGTGCACTTTATCCAGATTTGACTCGTACACATTTGCCCACACCCACACATCTTTAAGATCGGAGATAGTAAACATTGGGTTTCCATTGTCAGTACGAATTGCCTGATCATTGGTCACAAGCTTCTGCACGATGAAACCATTGATGGGCGCTTTCACGATATAATCGCCCTGCGTATTATTGCCGTTTATTTTTAGAATCCTTTTTGCCATTTCCAGTTGTGCCACAGCCTGATCATAATTTACTTGCGCATTGGTCACATCTAACTGTGATGCAAGACCGCTTTTATACAGATCCTCTGATGCATCCAATTGCTTTTTTGTTGCGGTGAGATTTGTTTCTGCAACAACGAGGCTGTTGCTATAGCCGGCCATTTCGCTGCTTTTGATAACGGCCAGCGGCTGGCCCGCAGTAACATAATCGCCCAACTGCACTTTGATGTCCTGTATATTGCCACTCACCAGAGGGAATAGGTTTACCTGCCTGTCCTGATTAAAATCCACCTGTCCTGTAAGTGTAATCGCGTGTACCATTTCTCCCTGGCTCACTGTATCTATGGTAAGGGTTTTTAAAAGCGAATCAGGGATGATATAAGATGCCCTGATATCTGTATTCTTCGCTGCGCTTTCATTGCAAGACTGAAAAATAAATGGCGCGATTGCTACCACCGCAATCCTTGCCAGCAGTTTTATATTGATCTGTTTTTTTGTCTGCATTTGTATTTATTATTTTAAAAGGATTAGTTGAAAAAGCTGGTTCCTGTATAATAATTCAGGTCTTCGAAAGCCTGCACCCTGTTGTATTTTATTGAGTTTATCTGCAGCACATTCTGTTTGTATGAGTCATAGAAGTCAAGGAAATCCAACAAGCCG
>Ga0302140_10005832_pt1 | contig 15511 bp, 16 predicted proteins | sample I_Bog_E1_1_FD_202095 | JGI IMG/M metagenome (GOLD analysis project Ga0302140, IMG submission 202095) | Peat permafrost microbial communities from Stordalen Mire near Abisko, Sweden - I_Bog_E1_1 | ecosystem: Environmental > Terrestrial > Soil > Wetlands > Peat | place: Sweden: Abisko, Stordalen...
AATACTTACGCATCTTTGAGACGCCTCAAATGAAAAGAGTATGCTACATAGCACTCTGCATTATATCCGTCTACGGCCTCTGGGCAATCGCATCATCCGTCTTAACATGTATCCCAATACAGGCATATTGGGATACCAGGATTCACGGACGGTGTTTACAGTCATTGATGTTCTGGTATACGAGATCGAGCCTGAATATCGTGACCGATGTAGCGATCTTCATCCTTCCGCTGCCAATCTTGCTTAAGCTGCAAATGCCATTGAGGCGAAGGCTCATCCTGATGTTTATTTTCACAATCGGATTCTTGTACGGCATTGCGTCTTCCCCGCCCCAGTTTCAAATGCTAACAAAGCATTCAGTGTGTGCATCATCTCCATTCTTCGGCTCCACGCCCTGAAAGTCGCCGTCGAAACGACAGATCCCACGTGGGACGACGAAGCAGCGGCAACATGGTCAATTCTCGAACTCAACATAGGCATCGTGTGTTCCTGTCTTCCGACACTCAGCCCACTCATAAAAAGAATACTTCCACGATTCTTGAAAGTCAATACAGCGACACCCACAAATCGCATCGAGGTTCCTGCTGGTTCGAGAGTTCATCTTAATGCGAGCGGAGACAAATTTATGTCGGAGGATAGTGAAAAATAATGTAATAACCGCTTACGTGCTTCCAGTTTACCAGCCCTGTTGTTATAATATTGGAGTCACGAGAAACGTGTGAAGGAGTTAAGGAGTTATTCTGAGATCTCTATTTAATACCCACTTGTATTATTACAACGAGACGTTCGAGGAGACGCGCAAACTAATATGGAATGTCAAATCTCAGCAACTCAATTATAGTGACCTCCGAGGTATCTCGCGAGTAATTTGAGGTGTGATAAATAGCGCAGCAAGCAGTATGGATGCGCCGTGTTGAGGGGCGCAACGTCCCCTATTGTTATTGTTCGCTAAATAAGCGAGAACGCCCCTTTTCCCTGAACTGTTCGTCTGCTTTCTGGTTCGAAAAGAACACGAAATTACAATAGAAACAATGATTCATATTTCTGTTTCTAATTTTTTTTCAATGACTAGGACCTTCGGTATCCGACTTTCTTGTAGAAGCAACAAGAACTGCATTTCAGAAGCGCCAAGCACCCAAGCTACCCATACGAAGTACCCGTCAAATAACCAAACATTATGGAAAACTCGTAATTGCGTTAGGTAAGGTTTTCGTACAATCTGTAAGCTTATTGATATTGTTCACACCAAGCAGAGAAAGGCGAAGGTAAGCAGTGGAGTAAGCAGCGTTCCAGATTGCTTGGCCATTCGTTGGATCCTGCAGAAGTTGTCAATAGCTGTAACGAGGGAATGTCAAAAGTCCACTGGGTTTTAGGCAAGTGGTGAAAGGAATGAAAGGCATCTTACCGAGAAGACACCGAAGCCGGGATTTGTTTCTTCGTCGTTGACGAAAGCTTGATCGCTAGGCAAGCGGAACACACCACTAAGAGCAACCATTAGTCCGAAACCATCAAGTATTGCACTCAGGTATAAACTTACGACGGAGGAGTCGGCACCAAAACCTCACTATAGAACTTCACATCCCAAACCCCAGGCGTCGAATCCAACGATTGACCGGCTTTGGAAGGATCAACAAACCGTTGTTTCGCCGTAGTATGAGCGCCAATAAGCGCAATCAAGTCCTTGAAATTAATGGTCTTATCCGAAAACAGCTGGATCAAGTCATCCGCCGACGCGCGCGTATCAGGAATAAGCCCGTTCGGGTTCGAAAACAGACTGTTCTTTCTCCCCACCAATGTCAAGACTCGTGGGCCGAGTGGACACACGACGGTGGCAACATTGTGCATGTACTGCGCGAGATCACCGGCTCCAACGCCCCAGGCTGCATATTTGGCGAGTAGACCGACAGCTTTGAGTCGGATGTCTTGCATGCCGTTGTTTTCGGAGCGGTTGATCTCGTCGATGCTGAGGATGAGTGAGCCGTCTGCGCCGCCGGATCCACTGGTTTTCGACCATGCTGCTGCGTCGTGGAAGCCAAGACGGACGGCAGCGCGGGCGGCGTCGTTGCAAGTTCCGTCTGGGTTTGTGAACATTTGGACGAGGTCTTTGGAGATGTAGTCCCATACGCAGCAGGTGTCTTTCAGGCATGAGAGGCTGAGTAAGGCTGGCGCTTTGTAAGTCTGTGACAGTGTTAGCCAGGAGGAAAGGATAATTTTGGGAAGGGAGGTACTTTTGGTGTAAGATCTTGGCATGGTCCGGTGCCGAGCAAGCAGTTTTTGACTTGGTTTCCAACAGGTGTCGTTGCTCCTTGGACTAGATCACCAATCATCTCTGGTGCTGGTGCAGCGCCTGCTGCTTGTCGTGCGGCGAGCTCTCTCATTAAATTGCTCATGCCTGGAAAGGCAAGGGCAGAGCCAGCCAGAATACTGGTGAGGTAAAGTGACAACTTCATTGTGCAGTTGACCTCGGGAGTGGATTAAATATGAATCGAGTGCAGTTGGAATTAAAAATAGATTGACGAAAGATCCAGGAAAGAAAGATAGGAGAAGAATGAGAGAATGCCTTTCTAATGCCCATGATCTTTTGGTTGAGGGTCGAATATATGTACTTTTTCCCAGTACAGTCATGCTCTCGTGCTCTTTGGCCGTCAACTTGGCATTTTCAAGCGGCTCGGGGTCCATGTCAGACTAGTCTATACACGGCGTGCATGTGAAGCGTTTAGTTCATCCAAAGTAGAGAAGATATAGACATGGGACCAAACATCTGTGCGGTAACGTAAGACAAGTCAGTCAGAAGGGAGGGAAAGGGCCAAGACCTAAACCTTCCAAGACTCCGAAGGCAGGAACAGAACTTTCACTATTGGAAATGTGCATGTCAAGTCTCTTTTGGCACATCTGCACGAATCGGTGGGTAGAAATAAGGTTGATAGCACGATTATAGCAAGCAGGAAAGCCGTTTCATTAGTTCTCTAGGTCCGGACCCGTTCCAGACACGAGAGGGGGTTCTGACGGTTCGGCTTGCACTGAAATGAATACAGTAAGGCATGGTCCTCGTTCCGTAGACCTGTCACCAGCTTGAGAGATCCACATCCGCGCGCAATAGATTTAGTTTAAGGGGATCTGCGAATGACTCGCTTATGTTCGAGAGCTTGGCGAGGATTGACCCCCTTGGCACACAGTTAGCTCTTACCAGAGATACGAGACTTGGCGAGAGGCACAATTACCTCAATCTTAAGTGGTTAAAATTTTCTTTTCTGTGACTAGAAGCACCGGGAAAGCGGTCTGTCAAAGGTGAGACAAGGGGATGCCAAGATCTTCTCGGTCTAAGATCCGAAGTTTGCGACTAAGGGAAGGTGTTAGGTTATAGTTTAGACGCCACAATAATGCCCAGGTGGGCAGTCCCCATGCGGAGTTCCGGTTGAGAATAGAAGTGCGACTTGGCAGGATAAATATTATCAGAGCTGATGGGAAGAGGAGCAATTCTCCAAGACGCAAAGCGCAGAAGTCTGGATCAAGGCTTGTTTTGGGAGGTTCAGGTTTAAGTCTACCTTGTTCTAGGCACCAAGGTATGGCTACCCTCAAACGTTTGCCAAAAACTGCCCATTTTCAACCTCCACCCAGCTTGACTTGTGCAGATACCGACAAGACACTCTCAATGCTTAATTTCGACCAAGCGAGCGATGAGATAAAAGCGCAGAACATGTGCGCTTGTGCTGTGCTTTCATCACTGACGTAACTGAATAGAGGACTCGAAAGCTTTTCCATGTCTTCTCTAATCCACCTTCCTTTTGATAGGGTTTTATTGTCACCAAAGAAAATTTATAATAATAATAGTAAAAATATTGAGGATCCGGAGTGAAAACTTGCAGCGTAAATAGAGGGGTATGAATATCTTGCTCGTTGCCAAACCAGAAATGTACAAGCATACAAGACGGCTGTTCGCCATAAATCCAAATCTAATAAAAGTCAGATAATTCGAAATCCAGAAACGGGCAAAGACCCAGACTATCAGTAGCCCAAAATCCTCGACTCAATCCAAAATTTCATAGATAAGACTTAACCTGCTCCTCGCTCCACTCCCAAAACTTAGCAGCAACGCCCGTTCCACCCTCCTTCTCTGACTTGCCCGCAGCCTCGATATCCTTTCGGAGAGGAGCAATGCGTCCCCAAGGTATAATCCAAGCACCATTATGATCCTGCGTAACATCCGGTGATAAGCCAGCAAACAACTCTGTATACGCGCCATGGATCGGTGTATGCAAAATGCTATTCATCAACGCCATCTGCCAGCCGGGGACATGTCGTTGAAGAGGCGTCTTCAGATTTCCGGGGTTGAGTGACTGTCCATAGTAAGCACTAAACCAATCAGTCCGACCAGACGAAAACATACCACAGAAATCAATCCATCACCCGCATATCTCCTCGCAAATTCCTTTGAATGCAAGATATTGCCTGCTTTGCTCACGCCGTATTTATGCCATGCCGACTTGTCGACCGCGTAGTTGAGGTTACTCATATCGACGCCGTTCTTGGGGCTCGCGCCTTCGGCGACGCTGCTGCTTGTCCACACCACCCTGACTGTTCCAGGCGGCTCCAGCTTCGCGGTCTTAATGAGGATTGGGGTCAATAGCTTCGTGAACAGGAATGGCGCGACGTTGTTGGTCCCCAATTGCAGCTCGTAGCCCTGTTTTGTCTTGCTTCCTTGCGGAGGTACCATCACGCCGGCATTATTCCACAGCACATTGAGCTTGTCTTCCTTGCTTAGGAACTCGTTTGCAGAGGCTTTGATTGTGGTCAGGTCGTCGAGGTCGAGGTGCAGGAAGAGTGCTTCGCCTTTCGAGTTCGGGAAGGCGGCCTTGATGGACTCGATTGCGGCATTGGTCTTGTCTGCTGAGCGCGCTGCGAGGTATACTTTGGCATTGTGGGAGTAGAGAATCTGCGCAAGCTCTTTGCCTACGCCGGACGAGGAACCTGTGACGATGAAGACCTATTGGCAATGTTAGGTGACGCGATGGAGCGATTGGAGAGGGCAGATGAAGTACCTTGCCAGCTTGATCGGGGAGGTTCTTCTCGGTGAACTTGGCTTCGGGAGGGAATGCTTGGCTGAATTGATTGCCCATGGTTGCGACTTGGAAAGTAGTCCAAAGTAAGGAGCACAAAGGTCAAGGAGGAGAAAGAGTCTGGAGGCAATGGGGTGGTATCATGTCCACAGCTCCAGACCTCGGTGGACTTGTTTCAGGCATTGTGAACGTCCGCGCGGAGCATCGGCGATAGCAGGCCATTAACAGTCAATGACAACGTTGGGGCGTCCAGAACGGATGACGTTCAACCGAGGTGGAATGTCACCAGAGACAGGCATACAGGATGATGGCGCGGGTGGCGTGGTGGTCGGAATACCCTCAATGTTCCAGCACAGTGAGTACATTGCAGAGGTAGGGTGATAAGTGCAGATATACACATGGCTCGGATAATGTTGTGCTCGGATGGGTTTTGTTGCACGCCTTCAAATAAGCATAAAGTTTAAGCTTTTGCAATTTGGGGGCCGCATGAGAGAGCGCACACAGCGCACATGGCGGTGGCATGGCATGAACCGTTCCTTTGAGCGGGTGATGTGCAACGTTCCTTCAGGCGATGCACCCCGCAAAGGATTGTGCGGGAACAGCCTGAACTTGTCGTTTTTCACGTAGGGCCAGCCACACTTCACCAATCCCTTCCTTTAGAGTGCTGACACGCGGGGTGCACAGCGTCGGAGGTTGGTAGTTACAAAAGCGGCATCCAATCCTTCGGTGGGAATTGTTACCAAGTTACTAGAACCGCCAGGAAGTCTTGAAAATAGTAGGCTATACAAGTAATAGAGAGCGGAGGATATTGGTAGTACTAGACGAATAGCTATGTATGCTTCGTTTGTGTTAGTAGGTCTGGACTTGGGATATTCACACCAGCGCTGCTTTAACCTTAAAATAGACCTTTCCCGTTTTGTCTCAACGCGTGGGAAAACACGCAAGGTTGACTTCCAGCCTCGCCAGCTTCCACCTGTCCCACCTTACACATCAACACTTAACTCCACTCATGGACGCCCCCGAGGACGAGCAAGATGTGAAGCTCCAGAGGAAGGCTGCCGACTTCATCGCCGACCTCTCGAAATCGCTGCACCCATTCTTGTGGAAAACGACCAAGTCTGGCAAGGAAGGTATCAGGCGGCGTGTGCGTGTGCGGGACACTGACCGGCTGGTCAACTTGGTACGGATCCTTCTCCGTCTGCTCTAAATCTCCACTAATCCCTTTCGCCAGCTCGAGCCTTTTCAAGAAGACCCTCAACTCCTCGACCCCCACCTCGACAAATTTGTGCCTGCCTTGGCAGGTGCTCTCCTCGCATACCTCCGATCACCGCCTTCGAAGATCCCAGAGACGAATACCCAGCTCTTGCAGCCCCTATCGCGAGCAATATGCCGGCTTCTATACACATTCTGCAAGGTCAGAGGAGACAAGGTGATTGTCAGATTCTTCAGCACCGAGACAAGGCATCTCGAATTGCTGCTGTCTGCAATTGAGAAGGGCAGTCACCAAGAGGGTGGACAGTCTGCCAGCCCCGAGACTGCAGATGCGTGGGAGTGGGAAGAGAGATACATTGTTCTTCTATGGCTTTCCCAGTTGTTGCTAGCTCCCTTTGATTTGGCTTCAATTTCGTCCGAAGACACCGATGACATCGCTCAACCTACCATCCTGGGACTTTCATGGCCTCCGAATACCCCGGGACTCACACTTCGGGTTATTCCACTGGCTCTTCGGTATCTTTCATCATCGGGTAAGGAGAGAGATGCTGCCAAAGTTCTCCTTGTGCGCATTGCCATGCGGAAGGACATGCAAGAGCTCGGTATACTGAAGACCTTGGTGCAGTGGGCTCTCGTTTCTCTCGTCTCTTCACAGGCAGGCCATTCTACCTACTACTACATTGGCGTTCTTTCCTTCCTTGCGGGCATGCTTGTTTCATCTGAAAGTACGACAGACATGAACCCCTACCTCGAAGACATTTCCAGAACCCTTCAGAGTATATCCTCGGGTGAAGATCCTGTTTTCAAAAGTATCAAATCGTCAGCAGTTGCGCGAAAGACGATCCTCAAACTCCTCCGTACTGTTACCGTTCTCATCATTCAAAACCCTGACAGCATTCCTGATTCCGATATGGCGATCGAAACTACAATCGATCATCTGCTGGACTCCCTTGCAGACCCATCAACTCCTGTCAGACTAGCAGCAAGCAAGGCTTTGAGTGTGATTACTCTGAAATTACCTGAAGAAATGGCTGTCCAAGTCGCAACGGCTGTCCTCGAAAATTTGCAAAAGAACATTTTGTATGTTGAAAAGAAAGGCCCCAAGAAGATCACACGCGATCTGTCTCGCGTCAATCCACTGGAATGGCACGGTCTTATGCTCACGTTAGCACATCTTCTGTATCGTCACTCCATTCCATCAGCAGAATTGCCTGATATTTTGGATGCTCTTCGTCTTGGCTTAGTCTTCGAACAGCGGTCAACTTCTGGATCTTCAATTGGTACTAATGTTCGAGACGCGGCATGCTTTGGTATATGGGCAATGGCTCGCAGGTACACGACTGTAGACTTACAGAAGCTCAGGCTGAAAGATGATGTCTTTACGCGCGGTGGTCGAGTCAGTGAGTCGCCGGTGTTGCAGATACTGGCAACTGAGCTGGTTGTTTCTGCATCACTCGATCCAGCGGGCAATATCCGCAGAGGATCATCTGCCGCGCTCCAAGAGCTGATCGGGCGCCATCCAGACACCATCGCAGAAGGCATTAAAGTTGTTCAAGTGGTTGACTATCATGCTGTTGCACTTCGATCAAGGGCTGTGCTAGAGGTTGCTTTGCAAGCTGCGGAACTGGCAGATTCATACTATCAGGGCCTGCTCAATGCACTACTAGGCTGGCGTGGAATTCAAGATGGGGATGATATTGCGAGACGTGTGGCTGCCCACGCTATTGGAAAACTTGTCTTGACAAAGCAAATGACAAAAACTGACACCGAGGCCAGCGGCCCCTGGAAAGTGGTGAAAGACGCGGTAGATGTCGTCGGAGAACGTCTTCAAACTCTTGCGGCACGAGAGATTGAGGAACGACACGGTCTGATACTCGCCTCGGCATCCATCATTGATAATTTCAGTCGCAAGTGCACCAAGGAACGTATCTCAGCGGAAATTGACTCTGGGCTGGAATACAGCACGCTCGTCACTCAGCAGGCGTCCACAACATTCGCAGGAATTCCAATTCAGCATGTGTTACGGCAAGGACCAATTGGGGGAGAAGCACAGAAGAAATGTGACCTGGCACAAATCATAGCTACCGCTCTGTCTCACATAGTGTGGATCTTGACAGAAGTTAACAGCCATTGGCGCAGCTACAGAAAGCTTGGTTTGATGGCAGAAGCATGTAGCCAGCTTCTCATAGCTTCATGTCCTATCCTGCGTGCAGATTGCATCCTTCGTCAGTACGAGTCATTGGCAGGTATGACAACAGAGTCGGGGGTGCCTTCTCGAGTCCAACCTGCGACAACTGATGTTACTCTCCTCGTATTTCTTTCAAACCCATCGTTTGCAACCAAAATTGGAGATGGGAAGCTATCTGCCGCCGTCAGATTTATTCAACTGGCTTGGGAAACCGAAAGCGCTCCAGATTTAGCAATAATAGAGTAGGAGCACCTCCATCTCGTCCTTTTTGATTTGCAGATATCCTAAGATTCTGACTCTCCAATGTTTTAGGCTTATCCATACACTACTCTGCAACATCCTCGACCTCAACGACCTTGATACAGTAGAGGTAGCATCCGTTGCTGCTGCAGATACCATGCTACTTATCGATGACCACCTTCATCAGCGCTCTGATATCATATGGGAATTCAATCGCCGTGCAGCAAAGACCGTCAAAGGTGGCCGCACGAACCAGGGAAAATCGTACATTCATGCTCTATTCAAGATCTTCCCGTTAGCGGACAAGAAGTTCCAACTGTCCGAAGGCCCTGATCCATACGTTTACCCATCAACGGCTGATCTCACGTCGACTTTTTGGAAGCAATGGACAGAATTCCATGAAATCGAGATTCGAGCTACGCTTCTCAGTTGCTTAGCAAGTAGTAGCGCACTCCATACGCATACTACCGATTTTGTTGATATGATCAGTGAGGGCCTAGAGGATTACACTACAAACGCCCGCGGTGATGTTGGATCTTTAGTCCGCATTGAAGCTGCCAGAGCTGCTAGCGCTCTGTGGGCCAATCAAGAGACACTGAACCTGGACGCATTCAAGAAGCTCTTTGGCAAAGTTCTTCGAGCAGCGGCGGAAAAGCTGGATCGAGTCCGAACTGAAGGACAGAAAGCCGTCGCTGCTGCCTTGTACAAAATTGCTTCCGATCAATCATACTTTAAGACGGACAATGCATCAGCCAGTCAGACTGCACTGTCAAAGTCCGGAATTACCCCTTCAAAATTCGAACTCTTCTCAACATCCTCCAAAGAATACTTCCTCTTCCTCCTCGAGCTCCAAAACGAAGACTGGTTCTCATCAACCCAGACTGAAGCAGTAGACTGGGCGAGAGAGCTGATGGAAGGCTACATCACCTCCGCAGATACCGGCTCCGAAGACCTCGTCCGTTCAAGCCGCGCCGCCCTCGCCGAATTCTGCTCATCAGGATCCACACAGCTCGTCTACGACTCCCTCATGCGTATCCTATTCCAACAACTAAGCACGACTCCAGCCCTAAACGAAGACCGACTCGTCATTCCCTGCCTAGAAGTCCTCAGCTTCCTCTTCGACTGGGGTTTCCTCCAGGATCTAAACCCGCCGTAAGTCATCCTCTCCCATTTGTGCATTTTCCATCCCCTAACACCTCTCCCCACAGATTCTCAGCCCTGTACCTCTGCGTCGTCAAGGCTTCTCAACGTAAAGGCAAGATCCGCCGTCTGGAGGCGTGTATCAAGGTCTTTGCTGGCCTCGCCGATGTCAAGTATCCGGGCGCGCTGGAACAGGTTGCGCGTATGGCGCTGCATAAGTTTCCGCGTGTTAGAGAGGCGGCTGTTGATGAGTGTTGGGTTTTGAAGGGTGTGGGGAAGGGTGTTGAGTGGAGTAAAGCTGGCAAGGAGGAGGAGGGGGCGTTGTTTGAGGCTTTGGGCTTGGATACGACTAGATGAACGTGCCGTTTGTGTATTGCTGGTTTGGCTGTGCCTTAAGAGAATGCTAGACTTGTGCGCTTCTTGTTTGGCGATGATGTGCTAGTATCGAATTAGAGGTAGATTAACACCGGACATTCATGTCTGGTAGTTGTCCCGTAGACATTCCGTGGAAAATATACCCCTAGCATCCCTAACCAAACATCTTGTAAGTGAGTTATAAATATACAGCTCGGCCGAGCTACTCTTGCGAATTCTGAGCACGATATGATAGGAGAGAATGATCCTTCCCGTACCCTTTTGACATCTTCTGGCTTTCACTATTCATTAACGAGAGTTGAGAACAGGTCTCGTCTCAAACGATAGCTATATCGCGGAATCCTTCCCGGCCACCCGGTACATCCACCAATTCCCCGTACATGATTCCATGAACATAAGCTTCTCCAACAAGCTTATATTGCTCGTCACCTGTGGGACGAAGAATGAAAGGCACAGCTGCGTTCTTCATCAACCAGACTTCATCACCAGACTCAAGCAGCTCTGGACCAGAGCCGAGCCATTTCTCACTCGTGAGAAAGAGTCTGCGGTTACTGCCAGAGAGCTGCGCACGAAGAACGAAGACATCTGCGCTCAAGCCAAGAGGGTTAAGGAGGTCGATTTGCCCACTGGAGCACTTCGCCGCATGATCAATGATCGTTTCTAGCTGCGGAAACCCTGGATAAGAAGCACCAAACATGCTTTCACGGGATCGCAACATGTCGAGATAACGTTCTCTTTCTTCGCCTTGCATGTAGCCTAGAATAGTCGAGGCTTGGAGATCGAGGAATGCGAAAAATGCAGCGTACATTTCATTAGCATCGGGGTATTTCCAGGCTTGCCCGAAGAGATAGCCGCGGTCTAGCAAGATGGTGCGCCACAGGACCTCGAGCCGGTCTTGGGATGTCAGGTTGTAGGTTGTGTCCAGTAGGAGACAAAACTCTAGCAACTGTTGCACGCCGTCAGGAGTGTAGAAGGCTGGGTACCCAGCGGAAAAAACAGGGCCAAGTGGTCGACAAGCTTTTTCGACTAGAGCTACGCGTTTCCCTGACACGACGAGAGTACGGCCTTCAATATGACATGGTGAGCTTTCTCTGGTGAGATTGCCGCACGCTGTGAAGGGCTTGAGGCCACTGGTGACTCCTTGGTTCAGAGTCAATAGGGGAAGGTGCTTTGATTGGATGGCGTAATCTGGACACCAGGATGGCGATGCAGTAGCTGTAGCTTCATTGTCATGGTATTTGATGTCGTACGAGAGCATTGCCAAGGTAGGTAGCTTGGTCATTAGAAGGGTGGTGAAGGATGGAAATGCTTCCTCGGGAGTTTGCTTGTAGTCTGCCTTGAGAATCGGTGCTTGAGTAACGGAGCGAGGCTGGGCCTTCTGAGCCATGCCGAAGATGGAGTACACCTTATCGTGAGCACATGTAGAGTTTTGTGGCCAAACGGTGAGCAGAAGAAAAATTATGAGGGCGCACCAGCGTTCCTCTGGCGTTCTACATTCGAGGGCTGCCGACATGAAGTCGATCATGTTCTCGGGTGGCTGTCCATCTGCGAATGGGAACTTTGATCTAGTGCTGGAGAGAATCATAAACTGAGTAGCGTTGGTACCCGCTCCTGGCCCCTGAATGTATGCCTTCTGGCTCAGAAGTGACAATGCAGTCCAATCGAGCGTCTGCGCGCCGCAGAGGATCGTGATCTGTCGAGCGAGCAGGAATTCCTGCACGATCCACGCCCTGGAGAACCAGCGATACGAGGCGTAGAAGTCTTGATGCGCCTCCCAGCGCTGGAACCACACGTCAGGGGAAATCTGGAAGAATCCTAGCAAATCATCGAGTAATGACGGCGATGTCGCATCGAATCGGGGGTCGTTGAGCGTCGGCAGATAGCGCTCAATGAGCCACAGCACGTCTTCAAGTTCTGGAATGGGGGGCCCAAGCCAAACTATAACGCCCTTTGCGGACGAGTAGATGTCTCCCATTAACAGAACTTGGGATGCTCGTTCGGTTGGGCTGGTCTGATCAATGCACAAGGCATCAATCCAAAGATACCCCTTGACATCATTTCGCAGCTGATGGAGTCCATCGTTCAAATTTTCTGTAATATGAAAAGGCAGATTATCAATCAAGATCTGAGAGCTCATTTCAGGATCGTCATCATCGTATTCAGGGTCTTTATACGTTGCGTTGCCCCAAGTATAGGACAAGGCTTCGTATTCAGGCAGATCGTCTAGCGAAAAAGCTTTAAGTGTGACTGAGAAAGGATCAGTATGGCCTTGGACTATGCGCAAGAGGCGAATGTATCGTTCTTTGGGGAGTGGTTTGTGGTAGTAGACTTCTGTTATGCTGACTAACATCGTAAGCTTGCACGTTGACAAGGCTCTCACGCCTTTGCGGCCGGTATAAAAGGTGGTTCGAAGTTGAGTGTGCTGACTTGGGGTCTATATCGAGCAGGTTTCCACTTTGCGGGTGTGTTTGATGGTTCAAAAATGCAAGGATGGGAAGGTGCGAAGAGGGGGATTGTGGCAGAAGTGAAGGAACGACGTCGCCGAAATGGAATCGTTTTGTGGCTGAGGTCACGTGGTGCATCCCATAAAAAAGGGTGCCTGATAGAGATCTTCGACTATGAATATGATATGGGCTCAGTGGCCAAGCGCTAGAAATAAGTCTTTTCTTTTGAGAGAACTAGTTCTCCTTCGATCCTGGAAGTACAGAGCGTAGTTGTGGTCTGAGAATTCTACGGAGTACTTCCAAAGAACCGAGATCGATTTAAGCACTTCTCGATTTGAAAACCAGGTTTTCATAGCTCTTTAAAACAATGCACCTGAATTATTACAATGTAATTTGATACAAAGTTGGAATCGCTTCCTGTATAGCACAATTATAAGCAGGTTGATCTTTTGAAGTGTAGTCAACGGTATCATCGAGGATTTAACAGAAATCCAGAAAACGTATTTCTCGCAAGGCATTATGCTGTATCAAAAAGTGAAGCGCTGCTCTGCCATTGATTGTGTTCTCTGGAGCTTCACTTGCATTTGGTGTTGCAAGTTCAAGAAGATTCAACTATTCACAGTCGATGTTTACTGCACCCCCGTTCCATACTTCTCGTGTAACCCATTTGTCATCTCCGACGCAAGTCAGCAAGCACAGCCCCCAACATTTGGAATAAAATCACCCCATCAAGACTGTCAGCCAATAATTGCAAGCTACCCCGCAGTACCTGCCCCAATGAGTGGAAGCTACCACGGCAAGGCGTCAGCCTCCAGTACCAAACTGTACAATGCTGAAAGCCACCTGCGCTTCCGAGCATACAGTTGCACCCAAGTCGTCGTGTAGGACTTTGGTTCGTCTCCTATGACGACGTGAGACCTTGTCAAGCTGAGCCATGCATGAGACCTGCATATGAGCTTTGAGCTTATAATAGAGAAGCTTTCCTAATCTCGAAAGTCCCTCAAAAGCCCGCACACTGTCGTTCCTGATTGCAACTCTTTATCAACAAATACAACGAAATTGACGAATCAGACTGATAAAGCTTCATATAACGCAATGCATTCATCCCTCGGCTCCCTCGCCTTATTGGCCGTCGCAGTATCAGCCAAAACAATTGTCATTACTGCTGGCTCTGGTGGTCTTGCCTTCTCTCCTGACAGCGTGACTGCGGATGTTGGCGATACACTGGAATTCCACTTCGTGGGCAGCATCCACTCAGCAGTATCAGGAGATTTTAGCAGCCCATGTGCTCAGTCAGCTACTGGGTTTGATTCTGGGGCGGTGACAAGCGTACGCCTCTCCACCCCCGCTTCCCCTTCCTTTCCTGCAGCGATGTAGCTGACAAACTTGCGAGGTTACTAGTCCGACGTCTTCCAAGTGACCGTCCAAAACACCGATCCGATATGGTTCTTCTGCGGCACTCCCAGCCACTGTCAAGGTGGCATGGCCGGCGTCGTCAACCCTCCGAACTCGGGCGACACGCTCGCTGCATATAAGAACGCGGCGCAAGGAGCTTCTACCACCACCTCTGGGAAAGTACAAGGCGGTGTTGTTGTGCCAGCTGGTAGCATTGTCTCAAGCTCTAGTGCAGTCCTATCCTCATCGACTACTACAAGTCCTAGCTCGGGTGCGTCGGCGGCTCCAACCACGACACTTTCATCAACGTCCGTGACTGGCAGCCAAACGAGCGGTTCTTCGGCTTCGCCGAGTCCTACTGCTAAATCACCCAATGGTGGAAGTTCATTGATTGACTCAAGCGGGAAGGTTGTGATTCTGAGTCTTGTGTTTGGGTTAGGTGCCTTTGTTATTCTAATGGCTTGAGAAAGTAGTAGGTAGTACCTCCGTATCAAGGGGATTCTGTTTGGACTTCAAATTTTGTTATTCCTTTCGGCAAGTCAGTTCTAGGCCATAGCCTAATCTAGCTTTTTAGAGAAACCTTCACCAAGAGATTGCTTAGATATCACTAGACCTTATACGCTCCTGCACATCCCTCAAGTCTAAATGAATGCTTCCTGGCTGAGGAGGTTAGAGGTTTGTCAACAGCTATTGCTCCGCTCATGCCGTTCTTGCGCAAGAGCCATAACCTTATTTTCGAAATTTTCGTTGAATTTCTTCCTTGCTAATGCTCAGAGAAGGAAATGACAAGAAATGATAAGGTATTCGAGATAGGTTCGGGCCCGACCGTTGACTCTATACCAGCTTAACCGGTGCTGAAACCTTTGTCGACAAATGACTTTGTAGGCCTAGTCCGGAACTGTAATGATACTTACGAGCAAAAATTTCCTGTGATGCTCTTGCATCTCCACAACTATGAATCAGATTATAAGTCAATAAAAATTGTGTCTGTTGAGCGAACGCTACTTCAGGCTTTCAGCATGACGACTAAGGGTGCTGCTTCCCAGCCAAAGTCCAGGAACAATTTCTATAGAGGCTACTTCGTAGCCTTTACATTACTTAACAGAGCTGACGGCGTCTTCGTACCTAAAAAGTATCGATCATAGACAGCAAGGGCATGCTTGGCGTGGCGTCTGGTGCTCCACGCCGATGCCGGAGGCGGAAAGGACCTATCACTTCAAGGTACCTGTACATCGAACAACCACATTTCCCAACTTCTGTAACCTGCACCACTTATCAAATCGTTATGTCAACATCAACAAATTCAGAAGTGAGTGGGGCGGTTTCTTCTGGCGTGCTCCAGACGAACTGCCCCCGTATTGCTTGCGTAACCTCTCTACAAGAGATCAAATGTTGCGATGGTGAATTCTTCTGTCGAACTTCTCCAAAGCCTTGCTAACTCCTGCAGACACTTGCCTTGT
>Ga0302140_10005834_pt1 | contig 15509 bp, 17 predicted proteins | sample I_Bog_E1_1_FD_202095 | JGI IMG/M metagenome (GOLD analysis project Ga0302140, IMG submission 202095) | Peat permafrost microbial communities from Stordalen Mire near Abisko, Sweden - I_Bog_E1_1 | ecosystem: Environmental > Terrestrial > Soil > Wetlands > Peat | place: Sweden: Abisko, Stordalen...
CCCTGATTCATGAGCCATTGTCAGCTCTCCTTGCATTTCAAATCGCGGCAAGCCAGAAATGACTTCAACTTATTGCGCAGCAACTACTTGTAACCAGCGGTTTCTGAGTTAACCGGACAGCAGTGATTTTTAGAAGTCCCTTTACCTAATACTGCGTTGTTGTAATTGTTCGAACTTATATTTGCAGTAAATCGCCGCCACGCAGGATCAACCCTGCATGAGGCTACAGTAAGACACATTTTGGATTGCAACTAGATGAGAAAAACGGAAGATTTCGGAGAAATAGGGAAAGCAACAGTGCGAGTTTAATGGGAGTGCTTAATCAGCCAGTCCCCCGTCACTCATAGATTCTGCGTTGCTATGGTTGGCACCAGAGATCATTGTTCATGAACGAATGGAACTCTTCCTCTTCCTTTTCCTCTTTGTAGGCTGCTTATAGGTGTAGCTCTTGATCGACTTAATGTCTATCCCGGTGCGCTTAGCCATCAGGTCAAATGCCGCTTTGTTAGCAGGTATATGCCGCCCTTCGAAAACACACTCCCGCAACTCCTTCTCTATTGCATCTTTCAGCAACAAGAATCTTTCAGCAATGTCCTTGGGAGACATCTTATTGCCTTTTGTGGTCTCTTGGTCAACCAATGAACGAGCTTTCTTGATTGTGTCGCGCAGCAATCGGAACAGTTCATTTACGACTTGATGTTTTGACACGCCGTAGGGTGGGTCTGACAAATCTGCTAGCCCAAACCTGCATACCGGGCTGGGAGTCGTAAGAGGCTCAACATTCTCCACTGTCGGCTGCGGCTGCGGCGGGTCTGATAATCCTGCAGTTTCATACATTGTTGACTCGAAAGTCGTTGGGGATTCAACATGCTCCAGTGTCGGGTGCGGCGGCGGCTGTACCTCAGCCTGTTTACGAAAAGCAGCGCCTCGCAGATTCATCAGATGATGGTTAATGGCTTTAAACTCTGCCGAAAGAGACTCAATCGTTTGGCCAGAATCCAGTGTCAATACCAGAGGAACAATTCTGAGTCCAGCGTTTCGTTTTATTTGTGAGTAATAGAGATCAATGCGTTCGTAAGCCAACTCAGCGGGCATCCCTTTCGCATATTTTGGGTCTACCGCTGAATCAACGAGTGATTTAAACCCTCGTGTTAATAATTCATCAACTGCATGGAGAAACTCCCGCCAATAACCCCGAACTTCAGCCCCAACCCCCTCCTCAGTGTAAAGATGCGGTCGCCGGGATCGTTCCTCCACCACAAAACGTAGGTTCCCTTCGTAGCTTTCATGAATAGTGTCAGCGAGGCGAACAAAACCCATTCCCAATCTCTCTAGAGCTTCGACATAGCCTCCGCTGTCACTTGATCCGTTCACTCGTATCACCTGTCCCGCTTTTCCGCTCCAATTGTCATTCACTTCCTGTGCAGTGTAGCAGCAATCAATCTGGTGCCAAAGTCATTTCGGAGCCGAGAATGCGCCTTTAATCGCAGCAGCAATGTGTTCTTCCAGCATTCCGTTTGTTTCTTTTTTTCTCCTTTTTTGTCATCGCGTGAGAACTGCTGAAATCGCTTATTCTGAGGGCGCTTCAAAAGGAGAAGGTATGAAAGAGAACGCAGACACTACAAGCAAGGCCACCACGGCAGCATCATCAACATACCATTGCGCACGCATCGGCAGTACTGAGCTTCATCACCGTGATTTCGTCATCCGTGGGCGATGACGCACTAAGAGCTGAAGCAAAGCGGCTCCTCGGGAAAATGCTTCTTCACTGCCCAAAGCCAGACCCTCTCGTTATTTTGGGGGATGCGCAGGAGGAGGAAAGAAAACGCGGCAAGCGTCTCGCGGCTAAGAACGGTAAGGCACTGGGAAGCATGGTTTACAATCCGCCGACCACGGGCACCTCTGAACATGTTCAGAGGTTGGAGCCGTTGCCGTCGGGCGAATGAACAGAATTGAAGCTGACTGTGACCGTTGTTGAATAAATATTTATTGGTAACTCATCGATTTCTGACTTTCGCAGTATTAGGTAAGTAGCAAATCAAACAATAAAGGAAGTATCGGTCATGAAAATCGGAAACAAGATCAAGGAACTTAACGAGCAGCGAGATGTAAAGATTGCGGAATTGCTCCGCGATGGGGAGACGTATCAACGAATTGCGGAAGTAGTTGGCTGCAGCATTGGTCAAGTCCAGTGTGTTGCAAAAAAGAATGGGCTGTTGCGTCGTTCTCAGCAGGCCAATGGGAGTTCACACGGTGAGAGCAGCGCTCTATCCGACAACAATCAGTCCATTTCCATGGACTCAAAGGAGGTAGAGTAATGCCCTATTCAGGATTTTTGAATGTTGCCCTCTGGAATACTAAGTATGGTATTCCGGTGGTTCCCGGATACCCGTATCAGAAGTACAGCCGCATCGCGGGGTGGCCCGACCTCGCCACCACCGAACGGGGGCAGTTAGAGAAGTGGAACGACGAGAATGAGCAGTACAACGTCATCGCTGTAGCCAAGCGCGGTGTAGTCTGCTCCGTGGATATTGATGATCCTAAAGTGATCGAGATGCTGCCGCATCCGCTTCCGCCCACTCTGAAGGTACAGACTCCCAGTGGTGGATGCCATATCCACTTCCTCGCCACTCCGGAGTCTGACGCACTCGGAAACCGGAATGTACTCCGGGTTGGCGACTATACCGTTCGGGATGAAAATGGTAAGCCCACCTGCTTGTTGGAGCTGAAGGTTCACAACGTTACGGTTGCTGCACCGGGTAGTCGGAATATAAACGGGATTAAATATAAGCCCACTGACCAGTCCCCGCTTTGTCCGATTCCAAGTTGGCTTGTGGACTGGATCAGGGACCACAGTGAGACTCCGCGCTTCAGCGGAGGCTCCATTCAGCGTCGTGAGACTCATCCTGAATTCGATGTTGATGATTTCTTCGAATGGTACGAGAAGCAGGGAGCATTCACGGTAGGCGACCCAATTGACAAGGGTGAGTTTGACTTGTACATCCCTGACACAGGTTGTTTGTTTAAAGGTGACTTCCATAGCCAATCTAAGGAAACCGGATTCATCGTCTACAACGATGGCGGCGGATTCGCTTACAAGTGTTTTGCCGATTCTTGCGAAGGAGAACACACCTCCATCGATCAACTGATGGACCATCTCGAAGAACAGGGCTTTGAACCGTATCCCTATTACATCTACGAAGACGAGGATGAGTCCCTCTTGTTCAATGATCCCAATTGTCCAGTAGAAATGGCCGAGAACGCGCCAGAGGACGAGGCGAGCGACACTCCTGAGTCTCCGGCTGTATCAGTGGAATCGGCATCGGAAGTGCCTGCCCCATCGGAAGCGCCAACTAAGAAGAAGTCTGGATTTAATTTCCGCCTTACTGATACGGGGAATGCCGAGCGGCTTGTGCGTACATTCGGCGGTCGCATCCGCTATGTTCGTGACGCTGGAGAGTGGCGGGTATGGAGCGGCAAGGCTTGGCTGACGGATAAGACCGGGCAAGTTGATCGAACTGCCAAGAAGGTGGCTCAGGAAATTTTCAATGAAGCGTATGAATTAGAGGACAAGGATGAACGGGACGAGATGCTATCGTGGGCGATGAGAACGGAAAGCCGTGATCGACGTAACGCCATGATTGATCTTGCTGCCAAGGAAAGAGACATCGTCACCTTGATTGACGAGTATGACCAAGACCAGTGGCTGTTCAATGTTCAGAATGGCACCATCGATCTAAAGACAGGGGCCCTCCTTCCTTATGATCCAGCAAAGATGATGACGAAGATTAGCCCAGTCGCATACGACCCTGAAGCCAAGTGCCCCCTGTGGGACAAGTTCCTCGCTCGTGTGCAGGGTAATGACCAGCAGATGGTGGACTTCTTATCTCGCGCTGTTGGGTACACGCTCACTGGGGATGCTGGCATTCAGGCGATGTTCTTCCTCCACGGCGACGGTTGTAACGGTAAAGGTGTTTTCACGTCCGCAATCCGTCTCCTGATGGGGAGCTACGCCGATAACGCTTCGTTTGACACATTCGTTACCCAGAAGAACGATGGCCGTATTCGCAATGATCTTGCCAAGCTGGTGGGTGCTCGGTATGTGACTGCCTCTGAGTCGCAGGACGGCAATCATCTCGATGAATCGCTTATCAAGTCGTTGACTGGTGGCGACCCAATCACAACGCGTTTTCTGCATAAAGAGTTCTTCACCTACTATCCACAGTTCAAGCTCTGGATGTCTTCCAATTACAAGCCCGCCATTCACGGATTGGACTGGGGTATCTGGAGGCGAGTCAAGATGATTCCCTTTGAGGTCATTATTCCGGACGAAGAGCGCGATGAGCAGTTGACGGACAAGCTCAAGGGCGAACTCCCCGGAATCTTGAATTGGGCGCTGAAGGGCTTAGCGGATTGGCTAAAGTTCGGCATGATGTATCCGGATAAAGTGAATGCCGCAACTCAGCAGTATCGAGAGAGTCAGGATATCGTTGGTCAATTTTTGCGGGCAAAGTGCTTTCTCGAACCTAATATGTCCACTCGCGTCACTGGTCTTTATCTGTCATACAAGAACTGGGCAGCGGATACGAAGGAGTTCGTTCTCAAGGAGCGCAAGTTCGGCGATGCAATGAGAAGGCGCGGCTTCGTGGTCGAACATAAACATGATGGCAATCATTATATTGGTGTGGCTACGCTGGCAACAGAGCACATCCTTGATGACACATCGTGCTTGTAAGGGAGATTGGAGAGCGCGATGGCAAGGTGATGGAAGGTGACAGAGTGATGGTGATCTCGGGTAAAAGTCTTTATAAAAGAATTTCGTTCTTTTCTGTATATAGCAGAAATACTCGAAATCACTTTCATTTTGTCACCTTCCGTCACTGAATATAGCGCGGGTAGCCGGTAGGGAAGGAAAGTTGCTGAAGAGGTGGTATCAACGCTGCCACGACGCCGTAAATCAAATATATTGTCAGGGAAAACAAACCGACTTTCCTCCCCGTTTATAGGAAGCAACAAAAGCGAAGCGATTCACTTCTGTTGCCCCAATTCCTACAAATGAGGCAATTACATGGAAAGCATTATCACCAACACCGCAGCCATCCCCGACGCCACAATTTCACCTGCAACAGACGCTGATACTGAACAGCAACTCACCGATGCCATCACTGAGTTATGGTCTATACATGTACAGGCCCAGAGCATCGTCCGGAAGAAAAAGGATGAACTGAAGCTTGTCCGCACTAATCTCGCTGCTCATCTCCACGCCATGAAGCAATTATTAGCGCGCCCGGGACGGGCTGGGCAATGGAGCAGTTTCCTCACCCAGCACAATATTTCACGAACCTCTGCAGACCGACTTGTTCTTTCGCACGAGAAATCCATCAATCCGGATGTTAATAGCACCAACGGTGCAACTACCGATGACGAGATTGCCAAGCTGGCAGAGTCCGTGTGGGCAAGGCTGGAAAAGAGAGTGAAATCGCCGCGAGAAAAGTACCTGTTCTTCGCCAGCATGATCACCGAGTCCGGGATTCCTACTGAAGAATACGATGACGGCGTGCTGATTCTCATTCCGGAGCCTGCACCGGAGCCGTCTGTGCCAGCGAATACTCAAGTCATTGAGGCCCTGTGATGAGCACACAATCGGTGTTTAGCTTCAAGGCAAGATTCCTGTCAGCGTTACCATCGCCAGCGCCTCATGTACGGAAGAGTAAGTTGATGACGCGGCGGTCGGAGATGCACAGGTTGAGCGAATGGGGTTGTGACGAGGAAATCTCCACGGCTCCGGCCATAACTGATATCAACGTGGTCGCGTTTGTGCCGGAGTTGGTGCCTGAGGACGAGATGATCACTACGTGCCCGGACATGGTTGCTGCAGCCTCCGTTGCACCGGAGTTGGAGCCCACCGGAGCACTCCCAGTCACAGCCGCTTTTACCTCCATCAAGATCGACGAGAGTCCGGCCTCTGCTATTAAACGAGCCCATGATGATCGGGATGCGCAGAATTCGTCTTCTGCGGAGAATGCAAATTGGGGTATTACACCCCAAAACGATGCTACTGAATTCCCCGGCCATGCGTCCTCGGAGATCGTACCCGCTGCCGAGATCACCGGGACGTTGTGTCCCATGGCGATAGTCCCTGTGGCTCCAGTCGATGCATCCAATACCATCCGCTGCCCCATCCCGCCAGCGATGGTCGCCGCCGTCTTGCCTCCATCACTGGCGAAGAAGAAGGTGAGGCGGCGGAGCAATAAAACTGAAGTTGATGGTTTCGGCGGTCCCGTGAAGAAGAAGTTGCGCAGGAAATCCGGGAAATTGGCCGGAGCTGTACGGACGGCACCGGAGTCGGATGATCAGGCTAGGTTACGAGGTGACGACTTGCCGGGCATACGCGGTGGAAATGGCCCGCCGTGATTAGCTTAAACATCTGGCGTACACCAGCACCTGCAACTATCACGTTGGGAGCAGCCAACGTCATCCTCAGCCCAGCACATCGTATTCCGACAGTCGCCATCGGAAAATGCCTTACATGTCGGAGAGTCTCTCATGATCAGCTTGAAGACCCGCAGTCTCGTGTTGCTCAGTGCCCTTTGTTTCTGCCTGTCCGGGCTGGTTCTGGCCGGAACCCCGCGCTTTGCCTTTGTTCCCAATATCGATGACGGCACCGTATCTGAGTTCATCGTCAACGCTGCCACAGGTCAGTTGCTGCCAAACGGATACGTCAGCGCCGGAAACCATCCGCGCTCATTCGTGCAGGTGGGCGATTTTGCTTATGTAGCGAATATGAATTCCGACACGATTTCTGCGTACTCGATTAACCAGAGCACAGGTCGCCTCCAGCCGTTGCCTACTCCAACCTACGCGGCACCCGGGACTCCCTATGCCCTCATCGCTCATCCCAACGGCAAGTTCCTCTATGCTGTGTCCAGCGCGGGGGATGCGGTTTACCTCTACTCAATCCAGAGCGACGGCTCTCTTGACGAGATCACCGACATAGCAACCGGAAGCAGTCCACGATTCTTGGCAATTACCGGGAATGGAGACTTCCTGTACGTGTCGAATTTCTACTCTGACAACGTCACCGCGTACAAGGTGAGTGCAATCACGGGAAGGCTGGCCAGCATAGGAACGTACTCAACGGATGGTTCGAAGCCCTCGAACATAATGGTGTCAAACAACTTCCTATATGTGACCAACTCAGGGTCGAACAATGTGTCGGCCTTCGGCATCAACTCGTCTACGGGTGCACTGAGCCATGTCTCTGGCTCTCCATTCGCGGCGGGCGATAGCCCATACTCGCTCACGCGGGAATATGATGGCCATTTCATTTATGTTGCCAACAGCCTTTCGAACAACATCTCGGCTTTTAAGGTGAACGCCGCGACAGGCGCACTGACGAAGCTTGCAGGTTCGCCTTTCGCCGCGACGAAGGGAACACAGGCGCTCAAGGTTGACCCGTCCAACAAGTTCTTGTACGCAGCGGATGCAGGTGCCGAAGAAGTTCTGGTTTACAGCATGAATCCGACCACCGGAGCACTCACCGAGACCTCATCCATCCGTACGCATGGCATTGGCTTCGATGTCTACGTCTCAAACGGTGCTGCCGTTTCTCTTCAGCCATCCATCGCTTATGTGATGAATAACGACAATGACATTCCCTTCAATGTTTTCCCGCTGGCTACTCACAGCATTAACCTGACTACGGGCGCTTTCACCTCGCTGCCTTCATCCATCGACACAGCCGACATTTCTTTCATAAGCTCAGACGCAACCGGGCAACTTCTCTACCAATGGAGTTCTGGATGGCACTTTCCCCCGGCGTACGTCATTGTGTGTCGAGTGCTGCCAGATGGGTCGTGCCCCAACGCCGTTACCGACTTCTCGGACTCCGCTTTTGGCGCGGATGACACCCAAGGGGTGTATCACTATCTCTCATACACAGACCCGAATTTAGGGTACCAAGGTCTCTTCGGCTACGTATTCGGAGACACAGGTGGCGTCTTCACGATGACGCAGATCAATGGCTCCCCGTTTACCTCATCTGCCAATGGAGAACCTCTCGGACTCGATCTCACGGGAAAGTTCATGTACGACAGCGCCGATGAAATCTTCACTGTCAACCCCGGTGATGGGGTGCTTACCCATGGAGGCACCACAGGTTCATCGAAGTACACTCCCACCTTGCATCCCAATGGCCGCTTCCTCTATTCCGTAGTTTCCGGTGGAGTACTGGCCGAGGGAATCGACCCCGTCAACGGAACACTAACCAAGCTGGCGTTCACGGCCACTAGTGGAGGCACGCCCTTAATTGAGCAATCAGGACAATTTGCGTACCTTTATGACGGGAAGAAGATAAACCCGTATCGCATCAACCCGACCACTGGCGCATTGGCAAAACTGTCCAGTCCACTGATAACGGCGGCGAGTGTGCAAATTGATGCGACCAAGAACTTTCTGTACCTGCTCCTAAACGGCACCATGAGCAGCGGGGGCGCATCTCTCACCCCAACCGTGATTGCTGCATACAAGATCAACCACACGACAGGCACATTGACCCATACCGCATCTCTTTCGTTCCCGACGCTCAGCAGTACTGGTTACAGTCTGGCGACCACGAGCACTCTAAAGTGAGAACTGTCTTTATGAACGCCCGGTCGTCAGCTCTTTGATGGGCAAGCAGCAGCCACGGACTGGTAAACATCAATGAGAAGGACATGAGTCCACAACAGGAGAGTACGAGCGATGGCAAAACTAACCACGGCAACTCGCGACAGAATTACCGCAGAGAAATTCGCATTCCCCAAGCAGCGCAAGGAGCCACTGGAGAATGCATCTCACGTCCGCAATGCTGCCGCCCGCTTCAATCAGGTGGAGGGTGTGACCGAAGCGGAGCGTAGGGCAGCTTGGAAGAGGATACAGTCTGCTGCAAAGCGCTTCGGGGTAGAACTCAACGAGGCAGCATAGCTCAGACTTGCCCGCCCCGTGTACAGGAGCGGGCTAGTGAACTCGGATTCTACTACTTCGTAAATAGATCGTGGTCTTGGTCGTACCGAGTTTCCGTCTTGCCAGCTTGTTCCGCAGCTTCGTTGGCAACACGCTCCATCTTCTTCTGCTCTTCCAACTTCGCAATTTCCGCTGAAGTCTTGGGAGTTGTGACGTTCTGTGTCTCAGGGCCTATGGTTTGATCAGACATTGGTTTTACGCCCAGCTCTTCCTTCTCTTCCTGCAGCTCCGCCTCCTTTTTCAGCAGTTCGTGCCGGGGGGCGAGGAAGAGGCCACTGGAAATGGCCGAGTCTATGGCTTCGCCTTCAGCCTGTAATTCAGGGTCGTTCGTATCTCGACCTGCCTTCTCGTTTACGTTGCCCATCGCTTGGGGAACATCGGGGGGCAGTTTCCGTTGGCTGCTTCTATCAGACATGATTGTTCTCTCCTGTGCATGCGCTGCATTTAGGATGCGAAATTCGCCGCGCCGAAGCTGAGCCACATTGACCATCCTTCAGAACATTGAGGGCAGATAGTGGTACAGGGTGATAAACAACATGGCGCACACGGAGAAGCCACTCTCCTTCATCGATAAGGTGATTGACTGCCGAGAGAAAATGGGTCAACTCGACCCGTCGTTCCATCCGAATGGGGCATTCAAGGAATTCTGGAAAGAGTACAAGGAGAAACTTGGCACTCGTTGAATGCAAGCTGGAACCCCGCTCCGCAGAACCTAATTTCCGATTTCATCTTGCGCTAATCAAGGTGCGGGAGCTGCTCATAATCAGGAGAATTGGCAATGGAAGTGATTGCGTTTAATGGAAGTCCGCGAAAGACATGGAACACAGCGACTTTGCTGCAAAAGGCTCTCGACGGAGCCGCTTCACAGGGAGCCGCAACCAAACTTATTCATCTCTACGATCTCGATTTCAAAGGCTGTAAGGCTTGTTTCGGCTGCAAGACGAAGGGCGGGAAAAGTTATGGCAGGTGTGCTGTAAAAGATGACCTGAAGCCGATTTTAAAAGAGGTCGAGAAATCCGATGCTCTTATATTGGGTTCCCCTATTTATTTTGGAGCTGTCTCTGGAGAGATGAAATCATTTATGGAGCGTTTGATGTTCCCGTTCTATCGCTACACCACAGATGACGACCCTGCTCCGAGCCTTTTTCCCAAGAAAATCCATACTGGCTTCATTTATACGATGAGCGCAACGGAGGAACGGTCGAAGCAACTCGGATACGAAAAAGCTATCGCCCTCAACGAAATGTTTCTTGGAAAAATATTTGGGAAATCGGAATCGCTTCTGAGCGTCGATACGCAACAGGTGGACGATTACTCGAAGATTGAGCAAAATCGTTTCGACCCGGAGAAGAAAGCCGCAAGGCGCAAGGAATACTTTCCGCAGGATTGCCAGAAAGCCTTTGAGATGGGCAGACGATTTGCACGACGTGTCCGTAATTCTGGCATTCCCGCCAATGTTGATGTTCAGTTCACCGTCGCCCCACCGCAGCATTTCTTGTATTTCGTTCCGGAGCCGCAGGGGCACGGTTCGTTCCGTCCGACTTTGCCATTTCGTTGAGGCTCCCGTGCGAATGCGTGGGCTCCATGCGTCTTGCGGAAATAGCTATAAGCTCCCATGAGCCCAGCCGCCATGTGCACGACGATCTTTTCGCGCTGTTCTGGGCTGATCGGTTCAGGGCGCATCTCAGGGTCTTCGTCGTGCTCATGACAGAGCATCATCATCGGGAGAAGGCACCCACCATGCTCCTCATCCTCAATCAGCCCTGCCCAGCCATCGTGCCGCAGGTACATTCCCCGCATGAACCCAATCGCCCAGTCGTTGGCCAGCGCCACCCCGGCTTCATCTTGCAGCAGGAGCGGGACGTGCACATCCCCGCTATTTAGGGTCTGGGCGATGCCATTCCAGTGGCGCATCAGGAGCCCCAGAATCTCATTCGCTTCCTCCGGAGTCTCAAAGTAGGACATCTCGCCGCCGAAGACCTCCGGGTAATATTCACTCGGCATCACCGTCTCTGGCCCCGCGATGAGGGCGGCGAAGAACCCGTCTAGCTCTTCAATGTTCATCGCGTTGTCGCTTTCGCCAGCGTTAAGGAAGTCGCCGAGGCGGTCGAGTTCGGCGTCGGTGAGCGGACTATTCTTGAGGACTTTCATGGATATCTCCCTGACGGCGGTGGAGATCGCCAGTCAGCGGTCAGCCTGAAGCATCTCCTTGATTCTCGCGAACCGCAGGAGTTCCTGTGCGCCAAGGACAGGGTTGTCCGGAATTACATCCTCAAGATCGTCATCGTCCACATCGAAGTCCTCCTCGGGCTCGGGAGGGGACAGAAATTTGGTACGCTCCAAATCCTCAAGGTAGTTGGAAATCTCCTGTGCAGTGAAAATGCTGCGAATCTCGTCTACGAAGTGCGGCAGTTCCGCCGCGAATTCCGGGGCATTTTCCGCCGCCGCCACAAAACTGAAGAGCTTCTCGCCAATTAAGTAATCCAGCGCACGCTGGAGCCCGAAATCATCGCGGATTCCCTCAGTGGCCTCGCACTGGTCAATCCATATTTTGTGGAACTGAACCTCGTTGGACGCCATCTTCCCTCCGCTGTCACAGGGACATTTTCAATCGGATGGTGGTTTGGCGCAAGCTCGGGTGCAGTCCCGGTGGAATGCTTCTGCGGCACCCTGCGTAGGACAGATCGCGACCCTCACGCTTCCGGACAATTGATGTCCGGAAGTCGCGCCAAGCTCCCAGAGGCGATTGTGGCGGTCGGCGGCACGCGGGTGAGGGATTGGGTGGTTCAGTGGTGGTTCAATGGCGTGCGCAGTCTATTGACCAGCGCCAGACACATCCCTGACTGAATTCGCGGTCATGTTCAGCCCGGTAATCCCGGTCGTCGAAGTTGGGAGAAGCGAGCCACATGTTCGGCCATGTCCGACAGCGCAATTCTCTAGGTGATTTTCTCCTTTGGGAGTTAAAATTCAGCTTTTCACGAGAACTCTCAATAATGGCTCAAGGCCCAACCTCCGCCCCGCAGTCAATTCCGCCCTTCGATCAAAGCGGGGTTCTCCCCCCTTACAAGTCCGCCGCTGCTACGGACATCACCGGGATGTCGCCGTATCGTGCAACTCTGGATGAATTTGTCATTCGCTACGCAACCACTCCTGAACGCATCAATATGCTGAGGGGGTTGTTTCAATACAGGGCTGCGCTCCACGGGTACGTACCTACATAATTAGCGAGGTCGCGGGTGCTTCTAAGGACAGGGCGAATGTGCTGTTGTTGCCCCACCGCACTCGCGGCGAAGGCCAGCAACAGGACGATTCCGATGACGGCGTGTTTCAGGTTGGGCATCTCTAATCGCCGCCCCGTGGGTTTTCCGGGGAAGAGCCGTATCGCGATATTCCCGGCGATGATTTCGCCGCCCAGATTACAACAGGGGTCGATGGTCAGCTTGAATCCAAAGTCAACCTTGTGAACCGCGAGGCCGAGAATCACGTCTTGGCCGCTGAAGCCTTCCAAGTCGAGTTTCGAAATATCTTCAAGAATGAACTCAACCACGACATGCTTCGTGAGTATGAAGAAACCGCGTTCATCGACTCGGTCGGTCATCTCCCAAGTGTGGAGGCGCAGGTGCGAACTTTCAGTCAGGTTCACTTGAAAGCTCAGCACTGTGGCGTCGTGGAAGCTCGGCCAGTATCCAAACCAGTCGAACAACTCCTGTGCTCCACCAACATCCTTTAACTCAGTCTCCAGCTCCATCGGCAATCCTATTCAGCATCAAGTACTTGACTGTTGCTCTCGTGAAGCAGTGTACGCTGGAGCGGGTTGGAGTGGAAGACGGTGCTATGAATCGCCGGGGGAGATCACGATACTTTCGCGGGTTACGGCAGGGCTGCAATCAAATCCCGCCGTAGGTCATCCCGGTTCAGCACCTCAACATGCGCGATGCAGCCATTGACCACGTCGAGGATGATCATGCCGCGCTCAGGTTCGAGGACAACGTTCTCGTGGCCAGTTCCATAGGCACCGTCCGGTTTCGGTAGCGTGTAGAAGGACGCGCAGAAGTCGTCGCCACAGCGACATCCATCCACAATGTTGAGTCCCGGCACCTGATCTGCCAGAGACTGTTGCCCAGCAGCCACAAGAAGCTGTGCCAGTTCGTCGGCCAGTCCGGGCAATGCGTCTTTGAGTAGTAGTGTCATTCTTTGGTGTTCATCATACCCGGAAATCACTCCGCCTCTGCCAGCAACCGAGCAACTGTGCTCTTGCTCAACTTAAGTTCTGCGGCAATCGTAGCCAGACTCTTGCCGGAGGCGCGGAGTTGCAGCAGCCGCTCTTGGTCGCACGAGACGCGAGGGCGTCCGCCGACCCGTCCCTGAGACCTAGCGCGTGCCAGACCCGCCAAAGTCCTTTCGCTCAGCCGTACTCGCTCCTGTTTTGCGATGACGGCCAAGATGCTGATGACGGCATCCCGAAACATCCCGCAGGAGTCGAGGTATTGTTCACTGAAGCTGCGGTACCCGACGCCGTACCCAGTCAGCGTCTGGAGGTACCGGAGAGTTTCGAAGACGCCCTCGCGGCTGAACCTGTCCAAGCTCCAGAACAACACCGAGTCGAACTCTCGGCGTGACGCGGCAGCGAACAGAGCCTTGAACTGTTGGCGGTCGCCATTCTTGCCACTGGCAACATCGACGCATTCCTCAACAGCGCCACCGGATAGCGGCCTTGTTTGATTCAGGTTCTCTTGAGAACATGAAAAGCAGAATGCTTTTCATAGTGGCAAAACGCCCGCAGCGGAGCAGCAGTCAAGGGCGACCAACGGGAGCAGCGAGCGGGCTTTCCCCTTAACGGCTGCGTCAGCCGAAGGGCACCCCCAATAAGCAAAAGAATTGGCATTCCGTTGCCTTCGTTTGTTTTCAATAAGTTAACCCGCGTTAACCAAAAGCTTCTCTACAGCAACTTGAATCGTGCAAACCCTTTGTTTTCAGTGGTTGCCATACAGCAACCAAAAGTTAACGCGCAGCACCCTTTTAGGGGTGATCGTATGAAAGCGCGGCTAGCTTTGCCGGCTGCATACTTCTCTGCATCAGGAGGAGACATTCATGCGACACGTCATTGGGTGCGATGTTCATAAGCGGTACTCGGTCTTTGTAGCCATCAACACTCACGGCAAGCTGTCCAAACCCACTCGGGTGGAACATGACCGAGATGGATTTCGCGCTTTTCTTCAGGCGCTGCCACCGCACTGCGAGATCGCCGTCGAGGCCACCGGACATTGGTACTGGATCATCGACGAGATGGAGAAGGCTGGGCATCAACCTCATCTGGCAGATCCACACGAGTCCAAGAAGCGCATGGGCAAGCCCAACAAGCACGATGCGCTCGATGCAGGTGGACTGGCCATTCTTCTACACAACGGCACCCTGCCCGAGAGCTGGATTCCTCCTGGCGAGTTGCGTGATGTACGCGAACTGCTGCGCACTCGCATGGCTTTGCGCGATCTGCGCACTGCGCTCAAACACCGCATACACGCCGCCATCGACCGCTACGGGTTGCACAACGATGCAATCAGCGATCTGTTCGGCAAGGCAGGACGTGAATTTCTGCTCCACCAACTTTACGGACTTCCGCCCGAGACCCACGCCATGCTGCTACTCGAACTCGATGCCATGGACGATCTGACACCTCGCATTGAAACCATCGAAGCACGCATTGCCGAAGTCATCGTGCCTTCCCCGGAAGTGCAGCTGCTGCTCACCCTGCCTGGTGCTGGGCAGATTCTTGCGCCGCTGCTGTGGCTGGAAATCGGCGACATCGAACGTTTCCCGCGTGCCGAAAACCTGGCCAGCTATGCCGGTCTCGTGCCCCGCGTCTTCTCCAGCGGCGGACACACCGTTCTCGGCCACACCAACCGCTATGTCAATCACTACCTGCGCTGGGCATTCGTCGAAGCTGCAACGTGCGCGGCCCATCTTCACGCCTATCGCGAAAGTCACATCGGCGTGCTCTTTCAGCGCCTGCTCCCAACTCGTGGCTACGGTCGAGCCATCGTCGCCGTGGCCCGCCATCTCGCGGAGGCCAGCTATTGGATGCTCCGCAAACGGCAGCCCTACCGGCCGCCGAAACCGAAGCTGTCTTCGTCCAGGATCGGGTAAGCGCGAGACACGCCTGACCAGCAACCAGGTCTCGGGGTGAATGCGACACCTGATACGAAAATGCTCATGCCGCATCGACGGCGAATACATGGATACAGACGAAGCAGAAACGACGAGCGAACGGACAACAGCTTCCTGATTACCAACTAATTGCGAGGTGCCGAAATACAAAATCAAAAACAAAAGCGCAGCTAAAGCGGAAAAAGCAAGAATACCTATCAGAACACCGCACACGTCAACCGCTGGCATCACGCCAAGCACCAGGAAAGCTATTGCCGCCGATGGCGGCAATCCAAGAAAACATCCGCTTGACTCCCGCCGCGCTTTCATACATGACGTGTCGTAGCGTCAACCCGGTGCGA
>Ga0302140_10005835_pt1 | contig 15506 bp, 20 predicted proteins | sample I_Bog_E1_1_FD_202095 | JGI IMG/M metagenome (GOLD analysis project Ga0302140, IMG submission 202095) | Peat permafrost microbial communities from Stordalen Mire near Abisko, Sweden - I_Bog_E1_1 | ecosystem: Environmental > Terrestrial > Soil > Wetlands > Peat | place: Sweden: Abisko, Stordalen...
TTTTCAGAGAGAATATGGAAAAAAACACCGAGATCTTCATAAAAATTAAAAAAAAAAATATTTATTTGTTTTTTACAGAAATTTTAATTTCATCTGGAAAAAGCGAAAAACCTAGACTACTAGAAAAATCATTTAAAAATTCAGAAAAACAATAAGAAATGTCCTCCTTTTTAACCGCCGCTATTCCTGATCAAGACAAAAAGATTCAGGATTTAAATGATAGATTCATGATGGTGTGCCTGAAGAAAGTTTTGAAAAACCCTAACCAAAAAGACCCAAATTTCGCTGAAAAGGTGGCTAATTGCCAAAAAAATTTCGGATCAGCCTTTGAAATTCTTTCTCCCGTGATTTTCAAACATGCCTTCCAGGCTTCAAAAGTCAGTGGTGGCAGTGGAGAATCTGAAGAAAGTGCAGGTTCAGAAGAATAATAAGAAAAAACTTAGAGAAAATTAGAGAAATTAAAAAAAAAATGAAAAATGATAAAAATGTTAAATGCCTTGTTTTTTTGTTTGAAAAGTTAAAAAAGAGAACAAAACTTTTGGTATTATTTATTTTAAGTCTGAGGAAACTACGAAATAAGTAATAACTTAAAGAAAAAATGCTATAAGAAAAGAAAGAATAATTTATTTTTTTTATAAATTTAAGAAAAATTGCTTTATTTGCAAAAATGAGATATAATGGGCGGTTTCAAGAATAGAAAATGGTGTAAAATGTTATTAAGATGCACACTGCGATAACGAGTCCAATTATGATTTCTCTTTTTAATTTCGCTCTCTGGATTCTTGTGATTAATTTCCCAATTCCTGGAAAACTTTCTATATAAATATATATTTATTCCAAAATGTTTTTCTTAATAAAACAAACCTTTTAAATTAAATGCTTTTTGTGAAATTTTGGCCATAGTGGTTTTTTGTGAGTTGAACGAAATTCTAACATCTTTTGCGTGGCTTTTATAGAAAAACACATACAAATAGTTATAAAAATAACATTTACTTAATGATTTGTTCAGTCACGGTAATAGAATTTTGAAGGTTATTTTGTTCATCGAGCAAAGTTTTGGTCCTCGATGTGAGTTCATTATTTTTTTTGCCTGAAAGCACAAAGGCATTTTTGAAGAGTTCATATTTTTTTTTGTTAAATTCAATGGAGCTCTAAAAAAAAACATCAATAAAATATTTGAAAATATTTATACAATTGAACGATTGTAGTCATTTTGATGATCCTTTACAATTTCCTTGAATCTTTGCAACATATTCATTTTAACAAAATTTTGGGGCTCTTGGTTTTTTAATTTTAACGAATTAATCAAGTTTTCCATCTTTTTTTTTGTAAATTTTATGAATTTTCTATTTTTTTCTTACTTCCGTCAGTTTTTCAAAGGCCTTACTTGAAATAGTTTTAAAATTTTCCAATTCCTTCTGGATATTCTCATCAATCGAGATTTTCGAATTATTATTATCATTTTCAATCTCATTGAGATTCCCCTGATTCCTTGGAAAAAAATATTAATTTGAATAAAACTCAAAAAAAAGAAGTTTTATCAAACTCAATGTATGTGATTTTCTTGGAAAAATCGATTTGAAATTTATGCAATTCATCTAAACTCTCCTTGATGAGATGTTCCAATTTGTAATATTCCTTCTTAAAGCCCTCCCAATCCCGCACATTGGGTGACGTTTCAAAGTACTTTTTTTCAATATCTTTCCAAAAATCTTGCTTCTCACCATCTTGGATTTTAATCGATTCGTACCCATTTCTACCGTTTTTCTCGTTCATTTTTTAGATTCCGATTTTTTTTTTAATTATTTGTATATTTTTTTAAAATTCACATTTAAACAATATAATTATTATATATAAAATATATTTAATTTTTATGGGATGATGGATTATGGCCTTGCAATCTATTGTAACATTTATAGATTGCAATTTTTTTCATTTTGCTTAAATATATATTTTTTTCTTATAAAATTTAATTTAAACCAAAATGATTATTAAAAACATATAAATTATTATTATCCTGAGTTATTTGTGGAGGATGTTTGGTCAGAGTTCATGTGTTCTATGGATAAGGAGGAATTTTTTTCTTTGTTTTCGCATTCATAAAGAATTTGAACCGATGAGTCTGAACGTTTTCGTTCAAAGCCAGAAGAAGAAGGCTCGTGAAGATCGACCAATTCTTCACATACAACCAATTTGTTATAGATTTCACCCCATTTTTCAATTGGTCTAACATCATCTGGAAATTTTCCAAATAAAACACATTAAAAAATAATTTTTACCAACAGCCTTCAAAAGTGATAGAAAATGTGTGATTTTTTCCAATTCAAAGTCAGTGGGATCCCCGTAAAACCCAGGGACATGCAATGCATTTTCTGGATGTTTTTCAAATGCTATAGGCGAGTTCTATATAAATTCCATTTTTATTTTTAAAATTTCTTCCTAATCAATTACATCAATAATTATCACATCTTTGAGGTCTTTATTAATGATCCCGATGTCTTTAGTGAAATAAGTGCCATTGAAAATACATTTGTCTCGAAAAAATCGGCTAGAAACATATTTTTGAGGATCAATGAAGTCAATTACCGGATTTGCATACTTTCATTAATAAAATAAATTGAAGAATTAAAAAGAAAAAATGTTCAAAGACTTCTTCTTTCGATGCTGTGAAAATTATTATTTCATAATACTCACTCATTAATTTTAGAAAATCCCGAACACCTGGTCTTTCAATAATGTGGATCTTTTCCTGTTTCCCGTTTATTAGAGTCTACGGAGATTTTAATTAAATATTGGTTTGGATTTTTACTTCCATAATAAATCGAGAACTCTCGTTTTCGGGCTGCAAAGAGCCATGAACCAAAGTTTCATCTAAATCCAGAATCAGCGTTTTTTTTTGTTTGATTTGAGGAATTTTCTCCTCTTTTTTTTCGGTATTTCCATAATTTTCAAAAGAGTTCTTCTTTTCGATGTGCGGCAACTTTGGTTTCTGAAAAAAACAACAAAAATCTTTCATTATCCACCATTTCTTGAGGAAATTATGAGTTAAAGATTGAAAGCAGGTTGTTTTCATTCTCAACCTTTTTAATTTTTTTTCTAATAAGAGATGAAGAAATCATATATATTGAAACGAGTTTTGGAGAAAATCTGGGGTTAATATGGATTCTTTCTCGTAATGATATATGATGATGGAGTCTATAATTTCTGCGTTTGAAGGCCTTGGGAAATTATAATAATTTAATTTGGAGTTTTTATGAAATGTAGCTAATTTTTTACTGTGTATTCATTGAGCAAAATAAAAGCAAGACGTAGAAAAAAATATGATGAATAGTTTTTTAATTCTGAAACTCGCTGTATAAAAATATCTTCCTTCACTAAGAAATGGTGAAAGTAAAAGCTAAAATAAAAAAATAATTATTTTTTTATTTATTTAACTAATATTAAAAGAGATTGAAAAACAAATTAATTTGTACAGAATTTTTTTGCTTTATATTTCTTGATTTTAACTTTTCAAAATAAACTTTTTTTTAAAAATTTCCATAATATTAAAATTTTTCTTTTGATTAAGTTTTTTCTATTTTTTATTTAAAAAAAAAGATTTTGTAACAACTTTCTAAATTCCATTTTGGAAAGAGTTGCATTTTAACAAAATTATTTTCTCCTCGATATTTACGTAAATTTTTTTTCTCAATTATTAAATTTTGTATTAAAAAAGATAACATTTTTTAAAATTAAAGAACTAATTACTAAAACACAACCAGAAACAAATAAATCTCTAATAATTAACCTAAAAAGATCGATGGAAACTCATAAAATAAGTCTATCAGTTTCTCCTTTGATATCATGTTTTCATTAATCTTAATAAAAAAGAAGATAGGCTCAATTGAAATCAAAAATTTAGTAAAATTAACCTTCTTTTCCTTCAAAGCCATTCTAATTTTTCTTTCAATTTTATTGTTTTCCAAATTAATTTGAAAGTGCTAATTATTAAAAAAATATCATTTTATAAAAAGGGTAAAATTTGCACCTGCACCAATTTCACTAATTCTCTGAAATTTATATATCCTGAATTTTCGGTTTCTACAAGATTAAAACATAAACTTAATTTTTCTTTGCTATCAATTTCTTGTACTGCAATCAAACAAATGAAAAAATTCCTTTTATTTTAAATATTTTTTACCATTCAAAACAAAATCACCTAAAAAAAAAAACTACTTCAAATTGATATTCTTTTCCTCATTATCTACCAGCACATAGAACGCATTTTTATTAATTTCATTATCTTCATTCAGTCCGAAATACTTCAAAAACGAAATATAGTCGCATTCCAAAATCACATTCACATCAATTTGTTTCAAATTTTCAATATTTTTAATTAATTCCTTCCCAAATAGCAAATGTTGTTTCACGAAAGTCTCAATACATTCTTTTTTACTCTTAGCCTTCTCATTATTTAGCACTTTCGAAGTCTTATCTCCATCGCCCCCTTTAGGCATTTTCGACTTGAGCTGCGTGTTATCCACAGAATCATATTCAAATTTCTTGCTGACAATGCTATTTTCATTCTCCAGATTCTTGAAAAACTCCATCTTCATCAAACTATTGGATTGTTTCGGTTCCATTGTTTCCAACTGTTTCTTCCTTTCTATCATATCAAATGTAGGGGGGTACGCTTGACCTATTGGAGCTAGGCTCTGTCCACTGGCCATTCTTTGAAACTCTTCATATTTCACTTTCCCATGGCCTTCTATATCACATAATCTTATCATTTCTTCGATTTCTTCCTCTTGTACTTCCTCTTCTAATACATCTAAAAAGAACGCTAGATCTTCGGTGGTAATATAACCATTCTTATTCATATCTAGAGTGTCAAAGGCTTCTTTAATCTCACTTTCTGAAAATAGCCCCTTCACGCTATTATGGTCAGGATTGTTGTCATCGATGCAATTTTTCATGTATCCAGGAATGATTTTAGATTTATCATTTTTCATTGATTTGCTCAAATTGTTTTTCTGCCAATCTTGTCCCTGAGGCTCATAACGCTCCATCTCAGGAGGTTTTGATAAAACCGCCTTATCTTTTTCAGATTTATCCTGTTGGTCCACTGAAATTTTATTGTCGGACATTGTCGTCAATTGGCGCAGTTTTATCAGGTCTTTACGACTTTCTTCATGATTTAAGCTTTCTCCAATAAAATTGTTGAGAGCTGGTTTATTAGAAACAGAAGGACTGTCGATTATTTGGGAGGGGGAGTTCTCACTATCTTCGATTATGTTAGTTCGGTAGAGCTTTCTCTCGTCAATTGGGGACTCCATTTGGTTTTCCCAGAGATTTTTCTGGGACCCATTGTTTAAACCCTCAATGAAGGGAGCTTGTTGGACAAAACTCTGCTTCTTTTTATCATGAATGATGGTTTGTGAGGATAATTTTTTCATTTTTTAATTAAATTTTAGAATTTGGAATTCATGAAACTTTCTTTATAAAAAAAAAATTATTTTGAAATTTTTTTAAAAAAAAACCATGAGGATGAGGAGGCATTTTTTTTACTAATTTTGAAATTGATAAATTTAAAAAAAATAGAGTTTTAAATTTTCATAATTTTTAATAAGAAATTTTAAGTTCTTAACTTTAATTTCTTAAGCATTTTTGTCAGATCCTCCTTAGTGTAAAATGACACATTATCTGGTTTCGTTGGAACCTCTTGCCAGCCATAATATTCCTGGAACAATCGATAAATATGTTCAGGGGTGAACTCTCCTCTGTCTGTGACATATAAAGATATGAATTCTGGAGCGATGTAATTATATTTGTCAACTAAAACATCTGATTTCTGATTGATTTCATGTTCCATGCCAAAAATTTTCGCCGGATTCAATAATTCATTAAAAGTGGCCTGGTCCAAAGGGAATTTGGGTGTGAGTTTGAAAACTGGAGAGAGTATAATTAAAGGCACTGAATATTCCCTTGCGGCCATAGCGACAAGAATCCCTCCACTCACACTTAAAGAGCCTCCATTGTTCATAATAGCATTGGAACCTTAAAAAAATGAAATAAATATATATGTTCAAAAAAAAAAATGTTACCTAATAAAACTTTATTAACTTTGGACATCATTGCGTAAATTGCACATTCTGGTATTAAAGCAGTAGGTATATTGTTTTCAGCGAGCTTATTTGCCATAAGCACTCCCCCTTTTTCAATCACACTATCTACGATGACAACTTCGAATTTTCTGCATATTTTATATAAATTTTATAGTTTTGTAAATTGCAAAAAACCTCGTTTTATGGGCTTCAAGCAAAAAGTTCAAGATTGTTGTGGAATGTTCAAAGGTCATGATGACTTCATTGGAGTTTATATGTGAATTGGCGTATTTATTGATTGATTCACTCACTTGTTCGAACTCATCATAGAAAAGACTAAGTTCATTCAGGATAGCCATTTTTATTTTCTTCATTTTATTAGCGATCTCCTCATTTTGATCATCCAAAATTTGAATCAATCCCATTACTTCATTGGAAAAATTAACAGAGGATGCCTTTTTTTGCAAGAGATTCTTTTCTTGCATGAGTTTTTTATGAGCGGAAATGTCCAGATTATTGATCAGACAACGCTCTATTATGATGATCATGGTTTTTCGGATCACGTTGCTAATGGTAAATTTAAACGGGTGGGTTTCTTTGAGCGTTTTTTTCAATTCTTGAATCAAATTCACTATTTCAAGAAGATTATCTTTGACTTTAATGATGGATATTATAATTTCGACTGTTTCCTTAGCGAGGCTGTAGTTACCTGAATGAAAGAACAAAAAAATAAAGATAAAGATGAGAAAGCAAAGGAAATTGAAGTTACTTTTGTCCTCACGCAAGGGATCCATTAATGACTCCATTTTATTTGTTGTTTGTGAAATTAGGAAATTAAGTTTTTTTTTGAAATTCAATGGAAAAGATATTTTTTTATTTGCAAAAATAATAAAAGAATTCTCATATTTTTTTATTATTATTAAAAATTTAGAAGAAATTTTCTTTGTCATTTTTTATTTGTAATTTTTTAAAATTAAATATTGCCTTATAAATTTAAAAATTTAAAATATCGTATATCTAAATTAGAAACTAAAATGAATTTTAATATGTTTTTGGATTTTAATTAAATCTAAAAAAAAATAAAAAATATGAAATAGGATAAATAGAATGAAAAAGAGACATTTAATAATTTTTTTGTTCCACTTAAAAATATGAACTAAAACAAAAAAATATTTTAAAAATCTTTGAATTTACAAATTTGTTTTTTTTTTCATTTATTTAATTTAAATTTCACCTTCCGAAAAATCATGTGCTTTATTTTTCTTAATCTCGCGTTCTCTTTCCTCCTTAACTTCTCCCTCACCTTCCTTTGATTTTTCACACAAAACAATTTCTTCATTTTTTTTCCCTTTGTCCTCCTCAGTTTTTTTCTCATCGTTTTTATTATTCTTATGATGATTATTTTTGAATTTTTTCAAAAATTTCTCCTTGTAGGCCAAATAGCTTCGAAAATCATTCTTTTTAATATGTTTATGAGCTGGATTTTCCTTGCTTTTGGATTTCTTTTCCTTTTTTCTTTTGATCTCGAGCCTATTTTCTTCAGTCTTCTCAAAATTTTCATTATTATTGGTAATAATGGAATTTTTCTCTTCTTTTTTCACCATCTTTTTTTTTTCATTGGAGCTTGATTTTTCATTCGATTGGCTTTTTGAAGAAGAGCTGGAAGATGAAGAACTTACCGAACTTGAGGAAGAGCTTGAGGAACTTGAGGACTCAGAAGATGAATGCTTTTTTTTATGCTTTTCCTTTTTTTTCGAATTTTTAGAATTCACCTTTTTCTTTTTTCCTTTGTTTTTAAAAAAATCACAAGATTCGCTAAAAAACATTAAAATTTTATTATTTAACCGTAATTTCCGAATTCTTTAGAAATCTTCGCTCCTGACGCTTTTTCAATGAATTCCGCAAGCTTTTCTCCTTTGTATTTCTTCAACAATTGTCTTTCATAATGTCCACCTGTGGTCCCGCTTCTTGAAGCGTCTCCAATGAGATATTTTTCAAAATCTTCCCTTGGGCTTTTCTTTTTATTGAAGCTGGAATAATAGAGACTGTTATGTTTTTTGTTGATTTTTTTGCTTTTTTTAGATTTGGATTCATTGGAGCCAGTCCTTTTCTTTTTCTTATGATGAGAACTGCTGTTGGAGGGGCTTTTGCTTGGGCTTTCGGATTTTTTCGACGGGCTTTTTTCGGTTTTGTTATGTTCATTGTTGATTCTAAGTAAGACGTTTTTATGTGAGGGTTGTTGTTTTTCTTTTTCATTGCTTTTTTTCTTCACGCTGTTGTTGTTGTTACTGCTGTTGTTATTCGAGCTGTTCACAGTATTTTCCACTTGAATCAAAACTTGGTTTTTTTTCACATCGATGGTTTTATTGTCCTCATCAATTTGTTCTCTGATTTTCAACCCTTTGGGATTATTACTCATGGTCATAGCATGATATTTCTCGTAACTTTTGCAATCGCTCAATGCAGAAATGAAAAAATCTTGAGTATGTACGAAAGATTCCACAGAAGGGTGTTCCTCCTTGAAGTTGCCTTTATGTTCTTCTTCATAAGTGTCACCGTCTTCTTGGAACTTGTCTTTTAAACCGAAGGAACGGTAATTTCTGAACATTCTGGATTTGGATCTGGATCTTGATCGTGAGGAGTTTTTTTTCTCTCGATCTCTTTCATGACCATATCTGTTTTTTTCCTCATAGAAAGAGTTGAATTCAGCGGCTGGAATTTCGCTATAATATCTATTGAGTTTCGATATAGGTGACTTATTATTTAACGGACTATTGTAAGGAGGAGAGTTATATTGGTATTTGTAATTAACCTTATGGAAAAAGGATTCTGGGTTTTGTAAGAAACCCTTGGGATTCTGCTTGATCTCTATTAGATTCTTCAGCAATTCACTTGAATGTACATTCTTTAATTCAATTGATTTGAAGAAATTCTCTAATTTGTTGCGTTCCCATAATGGCTTGTAGACTCTTGTGAGGTTCAAGTTATTGTTCAAACTCTTATATAGCAAAGATTTGAGAATGGAAAGCAGTTCTTCAGGTCCAGAGAGCTTGAATTTGGCTTGAATGTCTGCCAATTTTAGCTCGCAAACATAGGAAATGTAAAGAATAAGCTCGGAATCTCGAGGAAATTGATCGTAGAGAGGTGAGATGTCCTCAGATTTGAACTCGGCTGTTGATATATCCCAATTTTTCATAAAAACAACATCCTCAGCAAGAAAAGAATTCTGGAGGTATTTGAAAAGATATTTGGTGATCTGAAGGAGCATTTGTTCTTGGAATTTGTCGAATTTAAGATCACTCTAAAAATAATATTTTTTAATGGTCGCAAAAAATATTAAAAATCAAAATGATCGATGATACAAATTCGGTTGCACTTAAAAAATATATAAATAATATCAAAATTATGACACATTATACAACATATGTACATTAAAAATGACCAAAAAAATATTATTTAAAAAATAATGATTCATCTTCTCAAAGTAACATATTTGCATTGAAAAAAAAAAATATTTCTCATAAAAAATTACATTTATTAAAAAATGACATATACAGTAAAAAAATGAATATACTCCTTCTAAATTGTTGAGCTTGATGATGATTGACTCTTTGGTTTTTTCAATGACGGTGCTGATGCCTGTGATGGACAGTGTGATGTTTTTGCGGGGGTGGGTGGGGTCGTAGATCATGATTTTGCAGCCCTTGACTTCGTTTTCCACTTCCTGCTTGATTTTTATTAAGTGTTGCCGCATCCAGTTCGGCAACAAATAATTGTAAGTCAGAATTGTGCCACCATCCTTGGATCTTTCCCCTTCGATCAATTCGAAGATTATTTTTTCGGTTTGTTCAATTTCTCTGTCATTCGTTAAAATAATTTAGTCAAGAAAAAAAGGTTGGGGAAAACGTGGGGAAATACGGGGGGAGGGGGAAATAAGGGGATTAACTCTTTTGTTCCGATTATCACTAATTCTTTATCCTTATAATGAATGAAATAGAATGGATGGTTTATTTCTTTAAAGGGCTGATCACGATTTATTCGGAACTCCGCGCTTATTGCCAGCTTTTTCAAATTTGCCAGGTTGAGAAGCACAATTCTAATGTCGCTTTGATTGAGGAAGATGCGTTTTGCCTAAAAATTCAAAAAGTTTTTAGCATTTTACAATATTTTTGTGAAAAAAAAAACCAACATATTTAAAATTTTTTGAAAAATTGAAAAAAAATAAAATATTTTTGGTTTTTTTTTATAAAAAAAAATTGATACCTCCAGATTTTGGATGAATTTCTTGATGTCCTGATGAACACCCTTAATATTTTCAGCTTTACCTTTTACGTTGAGTCTCATCATCAGAGTCAAAGGGTAGCATTCATCTGTCATGTACCTTTTATCATAAATGATATGTACTGAATGGTTTCTCTCCAAATTATGTCTAAAAGACAAATAATTTTAATAAACATCCAACTTCTCTTTTAAAATTTAGATCCCTTAATTAAAAACCTACAAGTTTAAATGATTATTGCCAATCAACTTTTTCATAAACAATGCTGGAACCGTTATGTCAGCCTCAACAATGCCTATATCTTTTTTTACTTGATTGACAGTTTGTGCAATGAAAATAAACATTTGTTCCACCAAGTCTATTTGGACCTGTGATCCGATTACTGAGAACTCTATTTTCTTTTCAAATGGATCTCCTGACCCTTTGCTGTTTCTATGATCCCAAAAGATTTTAGCGCTGATTTTCTCAAAGAGGACGAAATTTTGCTTAAATAGATATAGATCCATGTTGTTTATCATGATGATCTTCTTCAAAGTAGAATCCTGCACATTGGATTCTTGACTGTTGGTTTCATACAATGTAATTTTGCTCAGCAAGGTTTGATTTTTGAATAAATTCTCTTTAAATTTGTCATCGGCGATCTGTTTCACATAAGAAAGCTCTTCCTTTTTATTCTTTGTCTTTTCAGCTTCTGCTTCTTCGGTTTTTTCAATCGGAGACTCTTGATCATAATTTTCAAGATTTTTTTTGCTTGAACTTGTTTTTATTCTATGCACCTTTTCCTTCTTTCTTTTGATTCTCATACCTTCTAATTCCTCCTCATCATTGCCTCCTAACTCCGTAAGTTCCTTCAAAACTTCCCTTTCTAATTTTTTCTGCAACTTGTAAAATTCTTCATATTCATCCATTTTAGCATTTTTATGGTTTTTCTCCGAAGCGAAAGTATTGGTGTTGCCATGGATTATAGTTGATGAAATGCCTTCTTCTTCGAAATCACTTTGATCATCTTCAATTTCTGTATTTTTTAGGTGTTCTCGACGCTTTTTTGTCTCTGATTCCACTATTGACATCTTCATTTCTTTGTATTTTTTCGTCCGAAGCGATTCTTCTTCATCTTCATCATTTTTTTCCTCCAACGAATGACGTTTGCATTCATCACAAAACCATGCTTCTTTTGGGATTTCGTTCAAAACTGGCACTAGACAAAATATGTGGAACCCTCTGTTGCAATCGTCACAAAGTAGCTTTATAAATTGCACAAAAAATGTAAAATATTTTTAAAAAATTAAATTATTTTACTAATTTGTCATCATCATCTTTAATATTCTGGTCACAGATGCTACAAGGTAAATTATCCAATTGTTCCTCCCATTCCTCAATGGTATAATTAGTGGGTATGACCCCCAAGTAGCCTTTGCAATTGGCTGTGCCGCATAGACATTTAGTTAAGGGTGTTCTATAACTATCAAATTTATAATCAAAGTTCAATTCTTCATCTTCTTCAATGTCCCTTAGCGCAAAGATGCCCACACAAGTTTCTCCTGTAACATGCCATTTCTCTGTAATGCAATTTGGGTCGCAACTATGATTAATAAATCGGGCCATGTTGCCTTTATATGTCGGATCTATGACCTCATTGTTCGAGGTTTTCATGAGATAGGTGCATGTTGAATGCTTTGTTTTTACTAATTTACTAAACGAAAATTTTATTTTACACTATATTCTTTTAATCTTTTGCGCCCAATATCAGAATTTATGCAATATATTTCCCCAATGTATTGCATTATAAATTGGTTTTTATAGATCTTCTCCCCTGCTGAAAGTCCCCATCCCTCAAATTTTCTTTAACAACATTAAATTCTTTTTGTTTTACTTTTCCGCCTGTTGGATATGGATAAATCTTGGCATACTCATGGTTTTGAAATCTTCTGTTCTGACACAAGGATCCTGAAGGGCAGGTATCAGGGTCACACTCAGTGCAGACCAGTCTATTAAGGCATCTGGGTCCACAATTGAACGAAAGAAATTTGTTTTTGGGGTCTTCCCTATTTTTTTTTTAAAATGCGTTTTTTTAAAAGATATTTTTACATAACCGAAGGCGAATTGCAAGGTATGCAATTGCATATATCGACATCATCATCGTTGACGGTCCTTTTTTTGCGATCAAGGTACTTGTTTTTCTTGATGAGGTGATATTGTTTGAGTGATTCCTTCATGTATTTTAACCGTACGGGAATTCTTTCCAAATAATTCATCTAAATTCAAAAAAAATATTGTTTTTATCTCATTTTTGAAATAACGTGTACTTTTCTCTGATCGGGCTGTTTTTCTTCATTTTTCCTATCATTTTTCTGCTCGATTAAAGTGACTGGCTAATAGTTTTTTTTAAATAAGGGATTCGTCAGAAATTTAAATTTTCAACCACCCCTTCAATAATCTTTGAAGAGTTGTTCGACTTCTTTAGATTAGGCTTTCCTTCTTTGAGTTCATAGAACTGTTCAATTTCCATATGACAGTCAGCAGGAGATGACTCATGCGTCCCAATTTCTTCTTGTTTGTTGTCTTTCATGAAAATAGATAACCAAAAAAAAAAAAATCTAATATTAAAAACACAAAAGCTTTTAAAAGTTGAAAAGCTAAAATAAAAAAACCTAAAATTTAAAATTTTGTTCATTTTGTTGTTTAAAAAAAAATATTTTACTATAAAATATCATGAAACTGAAGAGTGGAATGAATTCCTCGTAATTTGTTGACTGTTTATGAGGATTTTATCAATCTTTTTATCCAATCGATTCAAACTTTGCTCAAGACTTTCAAACTCCCCCTCCATTTTTTTCCTTTTTTCAGTCCTTTCAGAAAAAACCGACCGATCAGTTTCTTTCTCATAATTAATTGGAGTCGTTCTGATTCGATAAGTGACTTTAGGTTCATTGTCAGTGGATCTAAACTGGCTTTTCAAAAATATAGTTTTTGGAGGACTCAAATTTCCTCTAAAACAATTAGGTTTTTGTTGAGAGAAATAATTTGTTTCAAAGTTTTTGGTCATTGGATATTTCAAAATGGTATTTGAATTTTCCTTGGTATTGGAAATATATATATTATTATGAAAGGGATGATCTTTTTCAAGAGGCTCTGCAGATTTTGATTTAAAATCATGGCTTTTTCTGTTTTCTGTCTTGTTCCCAAAAGATGTTTCCTCTTTCTTCACACTTTCAAATTTCCGCGAAGAATAGCAAATATTTATTTCCTCAATGATTTTCGGCAACTCTCTTTCATTGAGCTTTTTGGTCTTGATTTCTATTGTTTTGTTCCCTTTTAAATATTTCTCCATTTCAACGGCATCGCTTCTTTTGCTAGGTTCAAAAATCAGCAAGGACTCTAAAACCTTATAAAATTCAAAACTATACATCTCTTCCACCATTTTCAACCTTTCCTCCACTTCCTTCACCACAATTTTCAGTTTTTTTCGGTCATAAATTTCCTCATTAACCATAAGTGTAGCAGCCTCTAAAATGCACATCCCCAATGAAAAAATATCATTTTTGAAGCCATTTTTCACTAATAGTATGTTTTTCTCCTGTAAAGCTATTAAGACCTCAGGAGAGCTATAACAAGAGAAAAATTTGCCTTGGACTGCCAAAGTATAAACTGACAAATACCCGCTAATGAGTTCCTGGTCAAGCACTTTGAAGCAATCCCTTTGATTGTCATAGAAAATGACCTGCGGATTGATGTTACCATGGCAAAGCTCATTCTTTTGTAAAAACGCCAACACACTTACTATCCCTTTCAACAACAAAACCAATTCAGTTTCCTTAAAATATGTTTTTTCTCTTTTTTTCTTCATTATCAATGAACGTAAGGTCCAGGGAGCATATTCAAAAAATGCAAGATCTGAATCAGTTAAAAAAAGATCTGTCCATTTGGCCTGTAATGCTATGGTCTTGAGAAGGTTTGGATGGGTAAAAGCTTGGCTTTTTTGAAAATTATGCAAAGTTGAAGGAGGAATTTTGGCTGAAAAAATCATTTCTTCGGAACCTTTGACCTTAAAAATAGTGTGGTTTCCGCAAAAAGTGGAAAAGGAGTTTGAGAGAAACTCGATCTTCCTGTTGTTAAGACGGAATTTTGTTTCATGATCTTCGAAGTTGCCCATAAAATTCTGTTTATAATTAATTAATTATTTATCAAACGCTCTTTTTTTAAATTTTTATTCGATTTTTTTTTTTCAGAAATTAAATTTTACTTAATTTCTAGTTGAAATTTCTTCATTGTTTGAAATTGCCAATAAATTTCTGTTTTTAATTATTTATTCAAACGCTTTTTTTTAAGTTTTTATTCGTTAAATTTATTTTATTTTATTTTTTTTTTTTTTTTTTGGAATTAAAATTTGACAAAATTTTTAGTTGAAATCCTTTCATTTTTTAAAACGTTCTTTTATGGACAATGGAAATTTTCCCTTCCGGATTTTCATCATATTCAGCTTTAGTGATCGCCAAACTCTGGAATGTTCTCAATGATCCGATCATTGAGCCACCAATCCATGCCGAATACTTCCTCAAAGAATCAGCTCTATATTCTATTTCAGCCGTTCGTAACTCAGGAGAAACTATTTTATCAATTTCATTGCGTAATCTTTGAGGGAAATTCTTCATCATCGAGTTGCCTCCACAGAAAAGCACACAGTTTAAGAGTTCCTCAGGATTGTAACTTTATAAATTTATTTAAAATAAGAGATTTTTACTTGTTTTAAGTCAAGGTCGCATCGGTTTAAAGAATCCTCAATCATTGCTTGCATACTGAAAGAATTTGAATTTATTAAACTGGGTCTAAACGATAAAATTTATAATTTCCCTAATTTTGCTGTTTTTTAACTTGAATAAGATCTCTGAACAACGATATTTTGTCTTATTGTCAATTTGGATGATGGTTCCATCGGGCAATTCGTAGCTTCTCTCTTCTTCATCCCCGTTACCTGCTTGTTTAATCTATCCGGATGATTTAAACTCTTAGTAGTAAAAAAAAGCAAATACATCCTCATCATAATCCAATGATATAGCACAAAGTTTCTCCTTGATATCTTTCACTATCTCAAACTTTTCCAAAGGAGACTTCTCCAATTTAAAATTCTCCATTTTTTGCAAATC
>Ga0302140_10005838_pt1 | contig 15502 bp, 12 predicted proteins | sample I_Bog_E1_1_FD_202095 | JGI IMG/M metagenome (GOLD analysis project Ga0302140, IMG submission 202095) | Peat permafrost microbial communities from Stordalen Mire near Abisko, Sweden - I_Bog_E1_1 | ecosystem: Environmental > Terrestrial > Soil > Wetlands > Peat | place: Sweden: Abisko, Stordalen...
AACCCGAAAGGACAAAACCCGCTTCGCCTACCCTTCGCTCCCTTCAGGCTCATCTTTCGATTGGAAAAGACTTAATGGGGCGAACCGGCAGAGTGGGGCAGTCTGAAAAGAGCTCTTCCTCCGGGGCTAAAGCCCACTTGGATTTTTCTAGGTTTATGTACGGGCTGAAGCCCGTACCCTTTAAACGGAGCGGCTGGTCAATGACGATGACTTGACCGGCCGAAACAGTTGAGCCGAATCTCAGACCCGCAACCGGAACCAGGCCGCAATTTTCCTGTAGGCGCTGTGCGCGGCAAGCCCCGCCAGCGCAAAGAGCATGGGGAAGCACTCAAGCGTGTACCGCGTCTCTGGCGCCTCCATGATCGTCAGCATGAGGCTGCGCAGCGCGATATAGGCCAGCATCCACGGCCAGTAGCGGGGACGCATGCAGAGTCCCGTCAACGCCAGCAGCAGATAGAGCGCATTCAGCCCCGCATAAGCCCAACTGAATCGCGTCTCCGCGCGGTGATGCCCATACACCCACCAGTCAAGGTCGATGGGCAGGTTCTCGATCCTGGGGCGCAGCCACATATCCGCCACCCGTCCCAGCGGCAGCCAAAGATAGTAGCGCAGCGGATGGGCGGCCACGCGCTCGTCGCCCAACTGCTGAAAGCGAGCATCGAGTTCGGGCGTCAGTGTCTGCCCGCCATCGGTGTACTGCCTGGCGAGCGCGGCGGTCTGGGCATATTGCGCGGGCGAGTCAAAGGCACGGCTGGGTAGCTTACTCAGGTCCAGCGGCCCGTCGGGCACGTTCCAATAAATGTCGTAGGTGGAGACGAAGTCCAGGCACCAGGTCTTGACCCAGCGCTGCCAGCCGGGAATGGCCTGCTGGCCGGGGTCGTTTGCATAGCGCGGCGCCAGCGGCTCAAAGACGTGGAAAACCTGCCAGTTCCTCCACGTCCAAGCCGCAAAGGGCATCATGGCCAGCAAGAGGCACACTGCCGCCATGCGCGCCAGCTTCTTGCGGGCTATGGCCGTTCGCCGCAGCCCCGCCAGCAGCGCCGGAGCCAGCGCCACGCCCACGAGCGCGCCATCTGGCCGCAGCAGTGCCGCAAAAGTCACTGCGAAGGTAAACCAGAGGGCGCTTGGCCAGGACGGCCGGGAGTGGAAGCGCGCCACGGCCCACAGCGCCAGCGCGATGGCAAATAGGGTGGGTGTCTCTGGCATTGCGGCCACCGCATAGGAGGCTGTGAATGGGCAAAGCGCTGCCAGCCAAAGCGTGGCCAGCCCCGCCCCAGGCGAGGCGATGCGCCGCACAAAATCGGCCAGCAGCAGGCAGCCGGTCAATTCGAGCGCAATTTGTAACCAGGCAGCCGAGGCGTAGTTTTCCATGCCGAAGACTTTGAAGCAGGCGGCAAGCAGCAGCGGATAGCCGGGCAGGCGGATGAGCGTAGGCGCCATGACGCCGCCAGCCGCGGTGAGCGCATAGCTGCCGTGCAGAATCAGGTTCTTCGCCATTTCTCCATAGATCAGTGGATCGCCATCGACATCGAAAAACTTCCTCAGCATCCACAGGCGCAGGGCAAGGCCCGAGGCAAGGGCCAGCGCAATGAGCAGCAGGCTGCGCAGGCCAGCAAAACGCCGGCCTTGCACCGCTAATTGACTCTGGGGGGCAGCTTCCATACGATTCGTACTGTATAGCGTAGACCGTTTCCGCGGTTTTCGCCCATGTGGAGACGAGACCAGCCCCGCCGATGCCAGATAAACAGATATTCTTCGATCCCCAACGCAAACGATGGAAGCGGCTACGGCGCATTCTGGACATCACGGCCGTGGTTTCCACACTGGTTCTGGCTGGTTTTATCTTCAACGTGCTGCGCAATCAGCATTTGCCTGAGCTGCTGCTACCCACTCCCAAGCACAATTACAAGGCTCTTCCGGAGCGTCAGCTGGTTTTGCATGGCACTAAGAACCAACGGCCAGCGCGGCGGAAAACCGAGCGGAAGCCCTCTGAAATCCCCTTGAACTCCGGCGAAGGTCTGCGCGCGGCCTACTACGTTGCATACGATCCGGCCAGCTATTCGTCGTTCAAGGAGCATGTTCATCAGATCGACTTGCTCTTCCCCGAATGGCTGCACGTGGATGCACCCCAGACAACGCTGCTGGGCATCAACGGCGACAGCCACCGCGAGTATCCGATCATCGATGGCGCCACCGTCCATGACCCGGACGAAATGGACAGGATCAAGCTCGTGATCCAGAACGCCAGGGAAGACACGGAGATCTTCCCCCACCTGAATAACTTCAACGCCAACACACAGAGTTGGGACGCCAGCTACGGCGATGTCCTGAAGGACCCTGGGAAGCGTGCCGCGCTGCGCCAGCAAATTGTTCGTTTTTTTTCGGCATTTCCTATCTATCGCGGTCTGTCGCTGGACTTAGAAAGCCTGCCGGACGACGCCACACCTGGCTACATGAGCTTTATTGCAGAGCTTTACGCCGATCTGCACCCAATGAATCTACGCCTTTACATCAACACTCCGGTAGCCACTTCTGATGCCGATCTGAAGCAGATTGCCGCCAACTCCGACGGCATCATTCTTATGAACTACGATCAGCACCAGACAACAAGCGATCCTGGGCCTATCGCCAGCCAGGATTGGTTCGTTGGCAACCTGGCCCGGGTTCTCAAATCCGTACCCAAGGAAAAGCTGATCTGCGCCGTCGGCAGCTACGGCTATGACTGGACACTTTCGATTCCAAATCCCAAGGACCGCAGGCATCCTAAACCAGCCGTCTTGAACACGGAGGATCTGCATGTCTCCGACGTGTGGCAGCGCGCCTCGGACGCGGACGCGGACCTTAACCTCGATTACGACACCCTCAATCCCCACTTCGAGTACATCGACGAAGACAGCAACCAGCGCCACGTTGTCTGGTTCCTCGATGGCGTTACGATGCTCAATGAGTTGCGTGCCGCCCGCCAGCTTGGTTTGCAGACGTTCGCGCTGTGGCGGCTGGGCGAAGAAGACAATTCACTCTGGAAGATCTGGGATCATCCCAGCGATCCGTCTTCGCCGCAGGCGCTGGCGCTCAAAGACGGCGTTCCGCCCGGCCACGACGTGGACACCGAAGGCGACGGCGATATTCTGCGCATCACTGGCCTGCCGAAAAACGGCCAGCGCACCGTGGAAGTGGACACCGACGAGACCGATCCGCGCAAGAAGCTCATTGTGGATGAGCACATGGATGTGTATCCGCGCACTTATACGATCCAGCAGTACGGCTACCAAGCCAATCAAGTCGCGCTCTCGTTCGACGATGGCCCCGACCCCAAATGGACGCCGAAGATCCTCGATATCCTGAAGCAGAAGCGCGTGAAAGGCACCTTCATGCTGATCGGCGCCGAGGCTGCCGAAAATGTTGGGGTCATGGAGCGCATCTATCGCGAGGGCCATGAGATAGGCAACCACACCTATACGCATCCCGACATCAGCGAAATCTCGCCACGCCAACTGGACCTCGAGGTGAAGCTCACCGAGCGTCTGTTTGCCAGCAAACTGGGCATCCAGCCGCTCTACTTCCGGCCGCCTTACGACATCGACGAAGAGCCCGACACCGACGATCAGGCAGAGCCTGTGGTGCAGATCCAAAATGACGGATATACGATCATCGGCAGCAAGCTGGACACCAACGACTGGAACGAGAATCCCCGCAAAACACCCGCCGAAATGACCCAGTTGATTCTCGCCCAGTTAGAGACGATGAAGACCAAGCCGCAATTTCGCGGCTCGATCATCCTGCTCCACGACGGGGGCGGCGACCGATCTGCCACCGTCAAAGCGCTGCCATTCCTGATTGACGCGCTCCGCGCCCGCGGCTACTCCATCGTCCCAGTCTCGGCGTTGATGGGAAAAACTTCGGCTGAAGTCATGCCGCAGCTCACACTATGGCAGTATCTGCGCGCGGTACCTGACTCGATCGCATTTTCAAGCGCCGCCTTTGTTGCCAAATTCATTGTCTTCATCTTTTTTGTTGGTGACATTCTGATGAGCGCGCGGCTGATCATCGTCGGCATCTTCGCCATCATCGACCGCCTGCGCAAGCCGCGGCGCAACCCTTCGCCCGGATACAACCCCCGCGTGGCCGTCCTCATTCCCGCTTATAACGAAGAGACGGTGATTGTTCGTACCATTCGATCGGTGCTGAACTCCGACTACAAGAACCTGCACATCATCGTGATCGACGACGGCTCGCTGGACCGCACCGCCGAAGTAGCACGCGAGGCCTATGCCGCGGAGATTGCTGCAGGCCGCGTGCAGGTGCTTACCAAGGCCAACGGCGGCAAGGCCGCGGCTCTGAACTACGCACTTGAGCGCCTGACCGAGGAAGTCTACGTTGGCATCGACGCGGACACCGTGATTGCCGCTGATGCAATCTCGAAGCTCATCCCTCACTTCGAGGATCCACGCATCGGCGCTATGGCCGGGAACGCCAAAGTTGGCAACCGCGTGAACCTGTGGACCCGCTGGCAGGCCCTCGAATACATCACCAGCCAGAACTTCGAACGCCGGGCCCTCGACCTCTTCCACGTGGTCACGGTGGTTCCGGGCGCCATTGGCGCGTGGCGCACAGCCCCTGTGAAAGCCGCGGGCGGTTACCCCGTCAACACGGTCGCTGAAGATGCCGACCTCACCATGAACCTTTTGGAGCAGGGGCTTCGCGTGGACTACGAAGATCGCGCGCTTGCGTATACTGAAGCTCCCATCGACGCCAAAGGCCTCATGCGTCAGCGATTCCGCTGGTCCTTTGGCACGCTGCAAGCGATCTGGAAACATCGCGCCGCCTTCATCCGCAACAAGGCCATGGGCCTCTTCGCGCTGCCCAACATTCTTATCTTCCAGATGTTTCTGCCGCTGGTTTCGCCCTTCATCGACCTGATGTTCCTCGCCGGCGTCGTGAATTACTTCATCGATCGCCACTACCATCCTGAAGCAGCCTCCGTAGCGAGCCTCCAGAAGCTGCTGGCTTACTTCGTAACTTTTCTGCTCATTGACTTCGTGACATCCTCTATCGCGTTCTCGCTGGAGCGCCGTCACCCCGCCAACAAAGGCGACGGGTGGCTGCTGTTCCACATCTGGCTGCAGCGCTTCGCTTACCGGCAGGTTTTTTCGATCGTGCTCTTCAAAACCCTGAAACGCGCCATCGATGGCAAGCCCTTTAACTGGGATAAGATCGAGCGGACCGCCAAGATGAGTGAAGCGACCGAGGCGCTGACGGAGACGACGTAGCGCGAAGACGAATGATAGAACCGCAGCAAAGGAGCGCACCGCCCATGCATAAGCCGCGCGTCTTGTTTGTGGGCCGTACCACGCTCGACGTTCTCTACCGGCTGGACCAGATGCCGGAGGAGGACACCAAAGTCTATGCGCGCGACATGCATACAGCGCCCGGTGGACCCGCGCTGAATGCCGCCATTACGCATTCGCTGCTGGGCGGCAGGGCCATGCTGGTGAGTGCCGTTGGCAACGGACAGTGGGCCGCGCCGGTTCGCAGCCAGCTTCGCCGCCACGGCGTACGTCTGCTCGACTTGGCCGCCGGCACAACTTATGAAACGCCGCTGTGCACCGTGCTGGCCAATGCCGCCAACGCCACGCGCACCATCGTGAATCCGCCCATCTCACAAGTAGCTCTGCGGAAGCTGGGTGCTTTGTGGGCTGCGGAGGTGCCGTCCACCTGGGGAGCAATCCCGCCTGTCGTCCTCAGCGACGGCTTTTTTCTTGAGGAAACATTGGGCTTGCTGGCGGCTTGTAAAAGCGCGGGCGCGGCGATCTGCCTGGATGGCGGCAGTTGGAAGCCCGGCACCGAAGCACTGGCTCGCTTGCTCACAGTCGCCATTTGCAGCGAGCGGTTTGCCATTTCCGGCCAGAAGGGCGGTGCGGATGCTGTGATCGAGTGGTTTGCCTCAAATGGTGTTCCCTATGTGGCTGTCACGCGCGGCGCGAAGTCCATTCTCGCCAGCGACCGAGGCCGCCGCTTCGAGATCAAGGTCGTCCCTATCAACGCAATTGACACGCTGGGCGCGGGCGACGTGCTCCATGGAGCCTTTTGCCACTACTTCGCGCTCAAGCCTGAGTTTGAGCCAGCGCTGCGACGGGCCGCTGAGATTGCTACGCTCTCATGCCAATGCCTCGGCGCGCAGGCGTGGGGGGAACCCGCATCCATCACGACTATCTGAACAGGCCCTTAGTGCAACCGAAAGGAAGCCTTGGCCATCTGACTCTCGAGGAGGATGGTATGCCAACAGCAACTACTAACACACACTCAGCGAGGAAGACATCCGATCGCAAATACTCACCGGCTGCGGCAAAAAGCGTTGAGACGGAAATGAAGGCAATGAAGGAAGGGAAGCTCATGAGCGGCCGCAGCGGCAAACGAGTAACCGATCCAAAGCAGGTAATCGCCATCGGATTGTCGAAGGCGAGGAAGGCCGGCAAGAAAGTTCCGCCGCCAAAATCGTAGGGGGATTCTCGCAGAGGCTATTTCGCTGCTGTGCGCCGCGTGGCCGGCTTCCTCAGGTCTCGCCCTTGACACAAGGATGGGATAGCACACGTGAGGTGAGTGCATCCAGAAAAGACTACCGGACCACTTCCTTTACTGGCCGACCTCAGACCGTTGTTTCCTGTTCCAGCAACGCCACAGCCATCCGGTTCAACGGTGTTGGAATTCCGTGTTTCTCTCCCATGCGGACAATCACGCCATTGCGCGCATCGATCTCCATCGGCCTGCCTGCCAGCCGGTCCGCCAGCATTGAATTGACCGAGTCCTTCGGCTGGGCGCGATAGCCGTCCAGTACCTGCTGCCCTACGCTTTCGTCCAGGGTAGCGCCCTCTGCCCGACCAACGGCCGCGCATTCGGCAACCATCTTGATCGCCACACGCCCCATCGCTTCATCCTGGAGCACTCCGGCTGGTTTCATCGTGAGAGCATTGAGGGCTCCTGGCGCGTTGAAGCATAACTTTCGCCACGCCGCGGTCTTGAAGTCCTCAGTAAGCTCGACCTCTGCCTTGCTGCCGTTGAACAGATTGGCAAACTCGCTTCCCAGCGGCCCCACTTGCACTTTCATTCGAACCACGCCGCGCTGCACCACGGTTCCATCGGCCTGCCGCTCCACCGGGCAATCGATTACGACCGGCACAATGCGCTGCGCAGGCACATAGGGCGCGAACCGCTCTCGATGCTCGACGCCGTTTTGCACCACGGCCACGGCCGCCCCATTTGCCGCAAGAGAACGCAACCAGGCTCCGGCCCCCTCCGCGTCATAGGTCTTGGTCGCTACCAGCACCCAGTCCATCGCTTCAGCCTGCGCGGGGTCGGTCAGGTTCCGTGCGTTTACATGGACCACACCTTCTGGCGTCTTTACAGTCAACGCTTCCAGCGGCCGTCGCGTACACGACGTCATCTCATGCCGGCCCGTCGTCTCCAGCAGCGCCGCCAACACACCGCCGATAGCACCAACTCCCACCACGGCTACTCGCGCCATGCTATATTGCCTCCAATCCCAAAATAAACGTTACGCTTGCCTCTGCTCGACTGCGAGTGAGCCGGTCGCGGATTGGTAACAAGGAAGAACATAGATGGGAGAAGTTGGGAGGAGGCTACCTGGATATTTAGGATGGATCCATTCAGGGACTTGAGCCGCCAGATCACGATGCCAGGGTGAAAACGGCCCTGTTGCTTACGCTACGGCCGCAGGCGGGGCGCTCTCCTCGGCCTCAAGCCTGCTGCCCACTTCGGCGGCGGCCTGAGCCAGCACGCGGTGGTGGATGGTAAACAGAGCCAACTCCAGGCGGTCGCTGACTCCGGTCTTGTCGTAGATGGATCGCAGGTAATTCTTGATGACCTGTTCGGTGGTCTTGAGCCGGGTGGCGATCTCGCGGTTTTTGCAGCCCTGAACGATGAGGGCCACGATACGCATCTCCTTGGGGGTAAGACGGTCGCGAACGCGCGTGCCCACCATATCGTCTTCTGGTGCATCAGGCTGCATGAGCTGGGGGGGGAGCCATATATCGCCGGCGGCGACGCGGCGCACGCACTCCATGAGGGAAGACCCACTGACACTGCGAAAGACAACGCCGCGAAAACCTTGTTGCAAATAGGTGCTCGCGGTCTCGGTGTTTTCCGCAATCACGATGCCGCGGCTGCCCGCGTTCTCAAGCAGAATGTGCAGCCGGGTCATGTCTGGCCGGAGGGAGGCGGCAAACAAGACGATGGAACCGGGGAAGGTCGTGATGGCGTGGTGCATGCGATCCAGATCCGTGCATTGAGCAATGATGCGCAAGTCATCGTCCATAGCCAGCACTTTTGCAGTGCCTGCGCGGAAAATTGCCTGCGAATCGGCAAGGATGATCTTGTTCATACGATGCGCCTCATCTGACACAAACCCCGATAGGACTCGTTGCAGCCTGCCTAACAGCAATCCCAGCATACCCGGAGGCGGTCTTCCAAACTCCAGCAGCTGGTTCCTGCTCTTGCAGGATTATCGACAGAACTGCGCAAACTCCTTGAACTGTCTTTATTTGCAACACTGCGAATAAATTCGTATTTTTTCGCCACCGGCGGAGGATCGAAGATCATTTTACTCTGAAAGTTTTTCCTACAGATAAGATTACAGCCTCAGAACCCAAACGGCGAAGAAATAGTGCTTGGAGGCGTGGCGCACGGCATCAAGCGCGATAGCTCTCGGAGCAGGAGTTCTTGATGGGCGAATTCCAATTTGTTTTCCACTGGGCAAGACGATGAAGTTGGTTCGCGGCTTGCCGATGCAAGAGATTGAGGGGCTTGGATGACCGATCGCACAGAACTGCTTGAAGCTGCCTTGAACAGCTTTCCCGAAGGCATTGCGCTCCTCAGCGAAGAGGGCAATGTCATGTTCTGGAGCCAGGCGGCGGAGGCGATCACCGGGCACCCGGGATATGACCTGCTGGGGCGGCCAATTCCGGAGCCGCTGAAACCGCTGCTGGACCGGCAGGCTCTGCCGCGGGATGCGGAGCGCGATTCCGATTCGAGACGCGGATTCCCGGTTCAAGCGCGGCATAAGCTGGGCCACGATGTGCCGGCGATGGCGCGGACGCTGGTGCTGCGCGACGGACTTGGCGGGCTCATCGGCACGGCGGTGGTTTTTCATCCCGCGAAGAGCCTTGACGCTCTGCCGCAGGGCGAATGCGCCGATGACGAGGGCGTCGAAGTTTGCCAAGCGGACCTCAAGGAACGGTTGGAGGCAGAATTTGAGGATTTCACGCGCGGCGGCGAGACGTTTGGCATACTTTGGATCACGGTCGATCAGGCACACGAGTTGCGCAAGACCCATGGCGCGAATGCGTGCGGGACGATGATCGAAAAAGTGCAGCAAGCTCTGGCAAAGGGTTTGCGACCGACCGAGAAACTGGGGCGCTGGGGCGATGACGAATTCCTGGTCGTCTCCCACGAGCGCACACCGCAGATGCTGGCCGCTCATGCGCAAACGCTGGCCGGGTTAGCGCGGACGGCGGACTTTCGCTGGTGGGGAGATCGGGTTGCGATCACAGTGAGCATCGGCGCGGCGCAGGCGGATGAGGCCGGTACCTTGGCGGATCTGTTAGGAAGAGCAAAAGCTGCAATGTTAACGAGCTTTCATGCGGGCGGAAACCAGATCACATCCGCGCCGGGGGGGCAGGCATGTTTGCCATCATAGGCATTGTCGTAGTGTTTGGCGCGGTCATCGGCGGCTTTCTGATGGAGAAGGGCCACATAGCCGTTCTGGTTCAGCCGGCCGAACTGCTGATCCTGGTGGGCGCGGCCATGGGCACACTGCTGGTGGCCAATCCGATGCACATTATCAAAGGGGTGGTTGCCGGGTTAGTGGGCATACTGAAAGGCTCATCCTTCGGCAAAGCGCGGTACCTGAGCACGCTGAAAATGATGTACCAGTTTTTGAACAAGGTACGCAAAGACGGCCTCCTGAGCGTCGAGATGGACGTGGAGAAGCCCAAAGAGAGCTCCATCTTCAAGAATTACCCCGAGTTCCTCAACGACCATCACGCGCGGGACTTTGTGTGCGATACGTTGCGGACGGCCATTACCGGAGGCGTGGAGCCGTTCGATATGGATCAAATGATGGAACTGGATATGGAGGTACACCACCATGCGGCCATGCAACCGGTGAACGCCCTGACCACGGTGGCAGATGCGCTGCCGGGGCTGGGCATTGTGGCCGCGGTGCTGGGAGTGGTCATCACCATGGGTTCGCTGGGCGGCCCGCCCGAGCAGATCGGCGAAAAGGTGGCTGCCGCACTGGTGGGTACGTTCCTTGGCATCCTGCTCTGCTATGGCGTGGCAGGCCCTCTCAGCTCGAACATGAGCAAGACCTCCGACGAGCACAACGAGTACCTGCATGTGCTGCGCGTGCTGATCCTTTCATTTCTAAAGGGCTCCGCGCCGATGATCGCCATTGAAATGGGGCGGCGTGCGGTTCCGGCGCATGTGCGCCCCAGCTTCGACGAGATGGAAAAGAATTGCAAGGGCGGCGGTGCTGGGGCTGAAACGGCAGCTGCTTAGGCTACACATCTGGTCGTGTTGGGAGATTGGAAGATCATGGCGAACAAGAGCCAACCGATCATCGTGATCAAGAAAAAGGGCGGCCACGGCGGCCATCACGGCGGCGCGTGGAAGGTGGCGTATGCCGATTTTGTCACCGCCATGATGTCGCTTTTCATTGTGCTCTGGCTGATGGGCTCTAGCGAAAAGGTTAAGAAGGCCGTGGCCGGCTACTTCAACGATCCCAAGGGAACCGCCAACCTGCTTGGCACCACGATGACGGGAGACGGCATATCCGTAACCACCAAAACCTCAGACATGAAAAAGCTGAAAGAGAAGCTTGAGGAGGAGATCAAAGCCAAGAAAGAGCTGGAGAAGCTTTCAAAGCAGATTGAGATTACGATCACCAGCGAGGGGCTGCGCATTGAGCTGATCGAGGGCAAGAACGGAACCTTCTACGAGATTGGCAGCGCCAAACTGAGCGAGAGCGGACAGGTGCTGCTGGCGCTGCTGGCCGCGGAGTTGAAGACCCTGCCGAATTCGCTGCTGATTGAGGGCCATACCGACGCTACGCCTTACTCGAAAGACAATAGCTATAGCAACTGGGATCTCTCGGCCGACCGCGCCAACTCCGCGCGGCGGCTGATGCAACAGGATGGCGTGCGCACCGATCAGGTGTCTCAGGTGCGCGGCTACGCCGACCAGATGCTGCGGGTAAAAGACAATCCAACCGACCCCTCCAACCGGAGAATTTCGATTCTGGTGAAGAATGACGCCGATCAAGTGCCGACCGTAACCGCGGAGAAAGTATTGGATGGTTCGGCGGCGCTGCCCAATGCGGCAGGGAATCCCAAATCAGCCGAGGGCAAGGGCAGTCCTCAGAACGCGCCGCTGGCTGAGACGCACGCTTCAAACGCGACGCCAGCCGAGGGAGTCTCCGCTCCCGCTCCAGTTCAAGCGCCCGCCGCGGTGAAGCCTTCCGCTGCTGCTCCGGCGGCAAAGCCCGGCCTGATGGACCGGATCAAAGCTATGCTGCCGGGGACAAAGAAGTAGCGGTCCGGGATGCTGCTTGTGGAAGCGCAAGTCAGAATTGCAGTCGATGGTCTAGTGCCAGAAGACGTGATGGATGTCAGGACACGCCATGGAAGAATGGTGTAGTCTGGTTTGCGCGTGGGTAAGCGTTTACTCGGGGGTGCTTCTTTTATGACCATTGTCGCCGGTGTTGACTTCGGCACACTCAGCGTTCGCGTCACTCTTGTTGATAGCCAAAAGGGCCCAATCGGAACTGCATCGGCATCTTATCCGCTGCATCGGCGGCGCGAAGATCCGAACTTTGCCACCCAGTCGCATGCCGACCAGATGGCTGCTCTGGCCGCCGCGACGAGGGATGCGCTAGCCAGCACCGGCGTGGAGGGCAGCGCCGTGGCGGCGATTGCACTGGACACGACCGGCTCCAGCGTTATTCCTGTGGGCGAGGGTCTGGAACCCCTGGATGAGTATTACCTGTGGTGCGATCATCGCGCCTTTGCCGAGGCCGAGGAGATCACCGCCAAAGCCCACGCATTAGGCATTGAAGGCATCGAGTGGTGCGGCGGCACCTATTCCCACGAGTGGGGATTCGCCAAGCTGCTGCACTGGCTGCGCCACAACCCGGAGAAGCGCGCCAGCTTTGTGACCGCCCTCGAACATTGCGACATGGTGGCGGCTACGCTGTGCGGCATCAAGACCGTCGCCGAGCTCAAGCGCAGCGTCTGCGCCATGGGCCACAAGTGGATGTGGAACCCCAAGTGGGGCGGACTGCCGCCGGAGGAGTTTCTGGTGGCCGTTGACCCGGTCTTCGCGGGCGTGCGCGCCAAGCTGGGCGGTGAGTACCTGACCAGCGATCATCTCGCGGGGCACCTCTCGGCGGAATGGGCTGTGAAGCTTGGTCTCCGCGCCGGAATTCCCATCCCCGTGGGCGCATTCGACGCGCACTGGGACGCGATCGGCTCCAACATCCGCGAGGGCGATGTGGTGAACGTGGTGGGCACCTCGACCTGCATCATCGCCATGGCGCGCGAGGCGCAACTGGTTCCCGGCGTCTGCGGCGTGGTGCCGGGGAGCGTGCATCCGAGTTACACCGGCATTGAAGCCGGCCTGTCGGCGACGGGCGATATCTTCGACGCGATTGCCAAGCGCGCTCAGACCACGCTGGCCGCGCTTTCCGAAGGGCTGGAGAGTTACAAGGCCGGGCAAACCGGCTTGCTGCGCCTGAGCTGGGACAACGGAGACCGCACGGTTCTGGTGAATCCCGAGCTGGGCGGCGTCACGCTGGGCTGGAACCTGATTCACACGGCGCAGGACGAGCTGTTCGCGGCCATCGAAGGCACCGCATTTCATACGCGCATCATCCTGGAGCGCATGGCGGAGTATGGCGTGCGCGTAGACCGAGTCATCAACGCTGGCGGAATTCCGCAGAAGAGCGAGGTGCTCAACCAGGTCTACGCCAACGTACTCAACAAGCCGGTGCTGGTGCCCGCGGGCATTCCCACCAGCCTCGGCTCGGGGATCATCGCATTACTGGCCGCGGGCGCCTACAAGACCATTGAAGAAGCGCAAGCCGCGGTCTGCCTGCCGCTGCGCACGGTCGAACCGGATGCCAAGGCTGCCGCGGTGTATGAGCAGTTGTACAAGCTCTATCGCGATGTGTATTTTGCATTGGGGTTGCGCAACGCGGAGCCGGTGGCTTTGGGGCGGGTTTTGCCTGAGCTGCGGAGGATTGCGGCGGAAGTGCAAAAGGCGGGTTGAAGTTGAGCGGCCTTCAAACCGGCCTGTGTTCCACGCCGTTTCAATGTTCCACGGGGGTGGGGGAGGGGGGATTAATTAAATGGTAACGATGCGAAAGGAAACGGCATGTCTTTCGCAGGGATGAGAAGGCAATGGACGAAACTCATGGGATGATTATGCGCTTGCGCGGGGTAATTCTCTGCAAAAGAATTCTCAGGTCTCAGAGGCGAGACCTGGGGTGCCCGGCACCCGGTAGTTCTATAATTATCACCCATGACAAACCTTTGGAATTGGATTGCCCTCAATTGGGGATCGTTGGGGATCGGTACGTGTTTCGGGGGTGCCTTCAGTCTCTTTCTCTGGTTCTTTCCAAACCGTAAAGAGTGGAGAGCAGAGCTGCAAACAAAAGCCAATCGAAGGACCGATTCGCGGGTCCACGAAGCACTTGGAAATCGTGACATTTGGAAGGGAACGCGAGGAATGACGGGGGCTGGATTCTACGCTGTGCGATCTGACGAAATTGCGGATTACCTCAAATCGGACCCCGAACAAGTGAACGAGAGCCTTGAACGGCTAAGGCTGAAAGGCAGATCCAGCAAAGAGACTGGAACGCTGGATGATGCAAGACCAATCTGGATTTACCTACCGCGGTGAGCGGGTATTCGGACAGGGTCGCAGAGGGATTACGATGACGGTATGCCCAATGGCCTGAGGCGGTTCCAGAGTGCGGAGGCTCTTCACTTCATCACGTTCAGTTGCGCGGCCCACTCATCGCGATAGAGCTTTATCGCGATGAGTGGGCCGCGCAGCTTTACCTTTTTTGGAATGGACAGATGGATAGTAGGATCAGTGTGTGGGCCACCTACCAATGAGTTTCAGGGATTCTTCTCGTTGTTTTTTCTGATATGAGCTATCAATCGGTCACCTTGCTCATCTGCCTTGTCACAGCATTTTTTCTCGGCATGTTCGATTCGCTCTTTGTCCACTTCTCTCTCACTCATCGAGAAGTCAAACGCGGCAATCATCTCCCTGACACAATGCACGGCTCCGTACTCTGCTTCGGTTTCAGGCTCCCTGTTTAGCGAGAGTTGCGCGTGTAGACTCCAGATGCCTTGAGCCTTTGGAATGGCGTAGAAAACCTCTCTGCGCTCCTTGAAATAAAAATCGTATCTTTGGTTTGGGAAGCGTCTAATTAACTTTTTACAGGCTTCATCACCCATTGCAATTGATAATTTGAGTGAGGCAAAAATAGCTCCCAGTTCCTCATAAATAAGGTCACGTGCCTCTGATGCCTGAATCTTCCGAAGACGGCGGAACTTCATCGGCTCTATGAATAGCGCCGAGAATAGACCAAGCACGATGCCGACAAGCACGCCTACCCCGAGGGACACGATGTTCTTCAACCACTCGTTATCAATTGGACTGGTCATCATCATAGGGGTCTTCTCCTCACTACCCGGTCTATTACTGCGGAACTACTCGGAACACTCGATTGTAAACCTCGTACGCGAAGTCAACCGATTCCTCGATGGTGTTGCCGGTGAACAACACGCAGGTGGCCCAGACATCACGATATCCGGAACTGTGCCCCGTTCATCGCGGCCTTATCGCGATGAGCGGGTTTTCGGACAAGGTCGCAGAGGGATTACGATGACAGTATGCCCAATAGCCCGAAGCCGGTGTTCGAGGAGTGGTTAAAATCGAGCCGGAGTGCACAGCGAGACTTCGCTGCCCATTCATCGCGATAAAACCGCGATGAATGGACACAGTTTTACCTTTCGGGAAGGGAAGATGGATCGTGGGATCAGTGTGCGGGGCCACCTGCCCCTGATACTTGATCCTGTTGACCACTCAAGGAGCACGTACATGGAACGTCGAGATTTTCTGAAAGCTGCAACGGCATCCACGGCGGCGGCGCTGGTGTTTGGAAGGCGCGGGGCATTGGCTCAGCAGGCGGGCAGCCACATTGAGATCCTGGTAGGCGAGCCCATTGCGACCATTGCGCCGGAGATCTACGGGCATTTCACTGAGCATATGGGCGCGGTGATCTACGACGGCGGGTTCTATAAAAGGGGATGTCAAGAAGAAACACTTCACCTGATCCGCCTGGGGAAGATATTTTTCTGACATCCAGCCCCTGTTGGCAGCCGCAACACACTTTGCCCGGGCATGGTTTTGTTTT
>Ga0302140_10005847_pt1 | contig 15491 bp, 8 predicted proteins | sample I_Bog_E1_1_FD_202095 | JGI IMG/M metagenome (GOLD analysis project Ga0302140, IMG submission 202095) | Peat permafrost microbial communities from Stordalen Mire near Abisko, Sweden - I_Bog_E1_1 | ecosystem: Environmental > Terrestrial > Soil > Wetlands > Peat | place: Sweden: Abisko, Stordalen...
CGCCGGAGTTGCAGGCCCGGCTGAAAGCCCAGCCCACCAGCGAGGACTACGCAGCGGCCGGAAACTGGTTCGCGGGTAGAAAACAATTCGATTGCGCCGCTGCTGCATTTGGCTCCGCTTCCCGCCTGCGGCCAGAGTCGGCATCGTTGGCCTATTTGTGGGGACTGAGCTTGTATTCCGCGGGTCAAGACGAGCCAGCCCTGGAGCCGCTGAATCGAGCGAAACAGATCGATCGAAGCGATATCCGCCCCCACCTGGTTCTTGGCGCGGTCCTGGACCGGATGAAGAAGATCTCCGAGGCCGAGGATGAGTGGCGCGCGGCGCTGGCCATCGATCCAGATTCAGCAACTGCGCTGGAATCGCTTTCCCAGGAATTGATCGCTGAAAAAGACTACACCTCGGTGATCGCCCTGCTGGACAAGCCCGGCGCCAGCCAATCGCGAACGCCGCAGCAAAGCCTGAGCCTGGGCGTGGCCTATGTGGGGACGGCGCAACTCGAGGCTGCGGACAAAGCGTTGCGGGAGGGACTGAACAACGATCCAAATTCGCTTCCTATTGCCGATGAGCTATCCCTCGTGCTGATGCTGCGTGGCCAGGACCAGGAGGCCTTTGCCGTGCTCGATCTGGCTGTTCAGAAGCATCCCGACGACCAGGCTACGCTGCTTCTTTACCTGCGCACGCTGGTCACGAGCCACGCGGACAAAGCGTCCGAGCTCGGCCGGAAGCTGCTCACAGCCTATCCCAATCAGTGGGAGGTGCTGTACCTGAACGCAGTCCTGGAATCGCGTGAAGCGGACTTTGAGGCGGCGCGCGCGCATCTGGAACGCTCGGTTGCGCTGAATCCGGGCTACTATCAGTCGCAGGCTGAGCTGGGCAGCGTGCTGGCGAAGCAGGGCGATCTCTCTGGCGCCAGGGAGCATCTGGAAAAAGCGATCGCGCTGGGAGACGGCGATGCGGAGGTTGAGTACAACCTGGCCAAGGTGATGCAGCGGCTTGGGGATAACTCACAAGCGCAGGATAAACTGCGCGCTTATCAGCAGTTGAAGAAGGCGCGGTCAGACAAGGTGCAGGCCGCCGGCAAAGCCGAAGAAGGCGACCAGGCCATGGCCGCGGGCAATGCCGCGCAGGCCGCATCGCTTTACCGGGAGGCGCTGAAAGACGAACCCGATGAGCCGATTCTCTCCTACAAGCTTTCCAGGGCGCTGGACAAATTGCAAGATATTGCCGGCGAAAAGGCGGCTTTGGAGCGAGCCATTCAATTGAACCCGAACCTTGCCGAAGCGCAAAACCAAATGGGCTATCTTGTGGTTCGAGGGGGCGATGCGGCGCAGGCGGAAGGCTACTTCCGCGCCGCGGTGCACGCTTCACCCTCCTATGTCGGGGCCTGGATTAACCTGGCGGCTACGCTGGCCAGCGAGGAGAAATGGCAGGACTCCAAGCGGGCCCTGGGCCGCGCTCTCGAAATCGATCCGGACAACGCCGACGCACGACGGCTTTCCCAAGATCTGGCCGAGTCTCATCCCGGCCCATGAAAGCGGCGAACCCAGCCAGTGCCTTTGCGGCCGCGCACAACCCGTAGGTCGCAGACCGGACCGCGGCCGATGACCGCGAACCAATATGGAGGATTCCTCTGACCGATGGCTGCTTCTTCCATATCTTCCCGCGGGTGGTCGCGTCGACGTCTTCTGCGATCCATTTCTGGAGTTCTTGCGGCCGGCCTGCTTCGCCGCAAAGCCTGGGCGCGCGCGCCCGCGGCCGCGGAGCTTCCGCGCTTTTCTCATTTTGTCGATGTCGCCGAGTCTGCCGGGCTCACCGAGGTCATGTCCTACGGCGAGGGCACAACGGCCACCTATCTTACCGAGATCATGGGCGGGGGCTGCGCCTTCTTCGACTACGACAACGATGGATGGATGGACGTATTCATGCTTGGCGGACGCCGGCTCGAGAGCATCCCCGCCGGAGCAAGCAACCGCCTTTACCGCAACAATCGCGATGGCACCTTTACCGATGTGACCGCCGAGTCGGGCTTGACCGATGCCGGTTGGGCGGTAGGCGTGTGTGTGGGAGATTACAACAACGATGGCTTTGAAGATTTGTTTCTCACTTACTTCGGGCAAAACCGGCTGTGCCGCAACAACGGCAACGGAACTTTTACCGATGTTACAGCGCATGCCGGACTGCTGAGCAAAACCACTCGCTTTGGGGCCGGGTGCACATTTGTCGACTACAACCGCGACGGGTGGCTCGATCTCTTCGTCTCCAACTACGCCGATGTGGATTTGGCGACGATGCCAAAGCCTTCGCTGGAGCGCCCCAACTGCAACTTCGAAGGTGTGCCTGTCAACTGCGGCCCCAGCGGCCTTCCGCTGCCTTATCACCTGCTCTACCGCAACAACGGCGACGGTACGTTTACCGATGTGTCGAAGGAGTCCGGGGTGGGCGCGCTGCATGGCTCCTATGGCCTGACCGCCGCTGCCTTCGACGCGGACGAAGACGGCTGGCCGGATATCTTTGTGGCCTGCGATACGACTCCCAGTCTATTGCTGATGAACAATCACGACGGGACCTTCCGCGAAGAAGCGCTCATGCGCGGCGTGGCCCTCGACGAAGATGGCAAGGAGATGGCCGGAATGGGCGTGGGCATAGGCGACTACGACTGCGACGGCCGCCTCGACATTGTGCGCACTCACTATATGAATCAACCCTCGGGGCTTTACCACAACCAGGGCAACGGAGAGTTCGAAGACGTGACGGCGCGCGCCGGACTCATCCATGAACGGCGCTTTGTAAGCTGGGGCGTGGGCCTGCTCGATCTCGATAACGACGGCAATCCCGACATTTTTCTTGTGACCGGACAGGTCTATCCCGAACTCGAAGCCGTCAATCCAAAATATCCCCGCCGCGGTCCGCGCATCCTCTTCCGCAACCTGGGCAACGGGACTTTTCTCGAGATCCCCGCGGAAAGCCAGCCCGCCCTCAACGCCCGCCACGTCAGCCGCGGCTGCGCCTTCGGCGACTTCGACAACGACGGCGACCTCGACATTCTGATCATGAATCAAAACGAGCCGCCTTCGCTGCTGCGCAACGATGCGCCGCCGGGGAACCGCTGGATCAAGATCCGCCTGCATGGGACCAGGAGCAACCGCAGCGCCATTGGAGCCAGAGTCGTCGTCCGCAGCGGCGGCAAAGCGCAGGTTCAGGAAGTGATGAGCCAGTCCAGCTATGTCTCCTGCAACGATCCGCGCCTGCATTTCGGTCTTGGCGCCGCCGAAGCAGTCGAGCTTGAGGTGCGCTGGCCGCTGGGAACGATCGAAGTTCACAAGAGCGTCCCTGCCAACCGGTTGATCACTCTGACGGAAGGCAATTCAATCTTCAAGGTGGACAAATTTACTCAATCCACGCAGACGAGTACCGGACCAAAAACTTGAAGCGGCTTGGGTTCGCGCGATCGATTTGCCGGGTAAGGCTATCGAGCGATTGTGCTCAACTCGCAACCAAGAAAGCCCATGGGCGCTGAATCCGAAGTTGGCCAAAGCTCCACGAGAACAGTTGCGCCAGTTTCCAGCGTGGGCACGATCAGGAGGAAATGGTTGCCGGCAAGCGCAGTCTCGCCGTGCGGACTCGGTTCGGCGCGCTTCCCTGTAAAGACCTTGTAGTTGATAGCGCCGGCCGAGAACATGCGGCAATCGAGAGCGTACGATTTCGCCGTGCCTGCTTTGAACCCCACATTGATGTGGCCGCCATTCTGCATTCCCCAGAAGTTGACGCCTGCTTCCCCGCCGCCGGCAGTGCCAAGCACGAACGAGGTCTTCCAGAAATCCAAACGTGTGCCGTCGGAGGAAAAGGGAGCGTTGGGAGATACGGAAACCGGCGCACCGAGCTTTGGAAGGATGGAACTCTTGAGCAATTGCTGAAAGGCGGAAGCTCGTTCCGTTGGCGAATAAACGGGCACGGGGCCGGCGTCGGGAAATGCGCTGCGTAGTTGCGCGCGGCCCGGTGCGGCAAGGAATGACAAAGCAATCATCACAAACGCGGCATGCAAACGCATTACGATCCTCCTACCCCGGATAGATCTTGATCCAGTGAGTTCTGATTGACGTGCGCAGGTTTCGGCCAGCGGTCGTGGAAACGATCGCGTCCGTCTGCTGCATCGGCATGTGGCAGTCGATACAGTTGCGAGCGATCCTGGCTCCCAATCGATGAGAAGCGCCACAACTCTGCCATCGATGGCAGCTTAGGCAGCGTTCTGAATAGTCCGCCGCCTTGCGTTCCTTGACATGCACATCGTGACAAGTGGAACACGACATGGACGGCGATGACCGATAGCAGCGGCTCTTCTTGAGCATGCTCACTTGATTCCCATGCACGTCTGGCCGATCCGAAGCCTCCGCTGCGTCGGGGCCAAAGAACTGGTCCAGCGGAGCACCGGGGCAATACGTGAACGCAGGCGAGAGTTCCGCTCGCTGACCGCCGCTGTGGCACAGCCCGCACAGCTCGATCTGGCGCTCGGGAGTAAACTTTGCAGGGTTAAGAATTGCGGCATCCTTTGACTTTTTCGTCTTCGACGAGGCGGCACGCTCGCGCTCGACATGAGCTGCGCCAGGGCCGTGACATGTTTCGCATGAAATGCCGACAACCAGGCTGCTCCTGTCGTAAATATTTGCCTCGAAGTCCGTCGAAAGCGAACGGATGTAGGTAGCGTGGCGCTCCAGGCACCTGGCGTCTACATGACGTGCAAAGTTTGCCGTGCCATCCTTGTAGCCTGGGCTGTTGACCCACTGGTCTCCGTCTGTCCAATAGCTGACGGGGAGTTCAAAGAGCGCGTTCTCTCGCCAGTAGGGATAAGTCTGTCCTCGCACTCCCGAGCCCGTCACAATGTCAATCCGTTCACTTCGCGACATCTTCCGCGGAGCCTGTTCCGCCACTGCGGTCTGATAGTAGTCGCCATGCTCAATGTCCATCTTGAAGGAGAGACGGGGATCGACATCCTTTGAAGCCGGGTCCCGGATCATCAGCACGTTTTCGCCTTCCTTGAACGATCCGAGGATTGAGGCCGGACCAGGCAGTTGCGATGTAAGGTGGTGCGATGTGTAACCGAATGAGGCCGCCTTCTCTTGATGGCACGGCGAGCAACTCTGGTCACCCACATAGCCCGGTCTCTTATCCGCAGTTGCGCCTGAAGGCTCGATGAAGGATGCCTCCGCATGCGCTGCCCAAGAGCAATTGCTTTGTGTGCGCGACGCGACGGAACAAGAGAACAAGCAGACGATCAAGCCGATTAGCGCGGTTCGCAATACTCCGGCCCCAAATGAACTCCTCTCCTTCATATTCAATTCCCCGTTCGCATTATTCGAATATGGATCAGGCAGTGATGAAATGCCGCCATTCATGCTGCGCCTGGGGGCGCGACAGGGACCTCAAATGCTCTTGCGCCAACTAAGCTCAGACAACATGGGCTCACTGCCGCGCCAGTTCTTGTGTTGCCGCCGATTCGCTTACCAATCAGTCGAAGCAACCGGCTGAGGGCCCGTGTATGGCGCGCAACAAGGTTGCTTCACGGGAGAGAATTCCATGAACTCCGCCCTCGTTCCATCGGGGTCTATCATGGCCAGTTGCAACTTTCCGTCAACGCCGAGAAGCGAAAGATGCTCACTCCCGGACGGAACCCAACCTCTTCGCTTCAATTCATCAGCCAACTCTGCAACACTTGGGACTCCGGGTGAGAAGTGGTTCGCGCTACCAAGCTGAGCTCGAGTCGGCGCAGCAGGAAGATACAGCATGTATTCCAGCCAGTCCGTTCCATCGGGGACCTGCATCATAACCCAATCCGTGTGGTCCGCGGTTGCTCCTCCCTGCCAGTACAAGTGAAACCCCAGCAGGTCCTTGTAGAAATGGTCGAGTACTGCCCGGTTTCGTACAACAAAACCGACATGGACGATGTGTCCGCTCAGTCGTCGCGAGGCGGATTGGGGCGCCTTCGGAGGGTGGGCGCCTGCTTGCACGAAATCGATCTTGTTCCCCTCGGGGTCAACCACTTCAAAGTGCTTGTTGCCATCGATGTCAGTCGTAACAGCATCCGGGACTTTGACGCTGTGCGCGTAAATAAAAAGTCGCAGCGCTTCTGCATCGCTCGTCAAGAATCCAACGTCGATCAGACGATCATTCAATTCCGCGCGGGGCGCCGGTTCCAGTTGAATGTACTGAAGGTGGTTCGCGTAGAACCGAACAGGCAAACGTTGACCACCCGCCGGCGCCTGTTCCCAACCAATTAGAGACCCATAGAACTTCTGTGACCTGGCAAAGTCGTCCGCATAGAGCGTCATGTGCGAGATGCCTGTGATAGCGGGTCGTGGAACTATCGTCTGTCCTTTGGTCGCGGCGCAGGCGGCGAGAAGAAACAAAACCAGGAGTACACGCGGCATTTGATTCCTTCCTGCCCGAGTGGCGCTTCACTGGAGCCTCGTGGACTGGTTGCCGACCTCCACGAAAGAGCGCTAAGCGGTCTCGGCCGGCGCAGCGGTTGTGCCCAACTCAATCGTCTGCGATCCAAGACGCGGGTGTTTGGCAATCAAGCGAATTACGCCAGCCTCCTCGGCGGCGCGAATCCATACGGCTCCGGTCCCTCCAACGAGAGAGAAAGGATTGTCGCCAATCAGCGTCGCCGGTCCTTCGAGCGCAAATTGGACGGGATCGTTCGCGTAGGGTCGAATTGCTCCAAATTCGTCCGTCACGCGCAACACTACGCGCGTGGCGTCAGCGCCATTTGCTTCGAGGGTCAGATCGTCTGGAGCAATGGAGAATTTGCAATCGACACCCCGGCCAGACAGCGATTTTGAAATCGCCAGCTTTCCATTCACGTATCCATCGATGCGCAGGTCGCCCCAACCGGCGCGGACTTTTCCCGCATCCAGGATGAAAGGCGGGTATTTCAAATTTGCGAATTCTGCGCGATCTGGATTGAGATCCGCAAGAAGCGCCCATTCATTCTTCGTTCCGCTCCCTGGGCGAATGAACACTTTGAGATGTTCGCAATTGGAACAAATGACCGCCTTGCTGAAGCCCACCGACTCATCGCCTCTGGCCCAGTGGAATGCCGGCTCAAGCACAATCTCTTCTGCGGGATCGCACTGCGATTTGTAGAACCCCGCGGCCGGCTTCGGTTCGCGAAAGATATCCGTCACGCCGTGGTAGCAGATTCTGTCGCCCGCGCCAAAATTGTCGTGTGTGTTGTAGTCGAATGCGCACCAGCCAATGCCGCCCGCATACTGCGGATCGGATGCCAACTGGTTGTGGATGCGCGCGTGGCGCAACGTGTGCTCCCGCTGCCGTTCATCGTCGTCCGTGGTCTTGGTGGGGAAGGTGTGGCCCACAAATTCGGTATTCAGATAGCGAGGGTGATTCGGCTTCTTCAACGGGAATCCAAAATCGTTCAACGTGAAGACATCTTCAAGGAACTCCGACTCCTGGAAGGTGCGAATTCCGCCCGTTTGACGGCTGTCGTCGAGCGCGTGAGCAAGCGCGTTGGTCCGCATGTAGAAGTCCTGATCGTCCTTCGATTCATTGATGCGCACTCCCCACAATACGATGGCGGGATGGTTCCAATCGCGGCGAATCATGCGGCCGACGTTGTCGATGGCCACCTGCTTCCATTCTTCGTTCCCAATGTGCTGCCATCCTGGAATCTCTTCCAGCACAAGCAAGCCTAGTTCGTCGCAACAGTCCAAGAAATGCCGCGACTGCGGATAATGCGATGTGCGAACGATATTGCAGTGCAAGCTCTTCCGCAAAATCCATGCATCCTTGCGTTGCGCGCGCGCGGGCATTGCCTGTCCAACGAAGGGGAACGTTTGATGGCGGTCGAGACCTCGCAGTTTGACGATCTTTCCGTTGAGCGAAAACCCATGATCGGTGAAGACGGCTTCACGGAAGCCCACTCGCCGGCTGTCTTCATCGACAACACGGCCGTCGCGAACGAGTTTCACATGAACTGTATAAAGGTGCGGCTGGTCGAGATCCCAAAGTTGAAGCTCGCCAAGTTTTGAAAGTGTGACCGCATGGCGAGCCGGATCGTCGATTGTTTCAACGCTCGCGTGGACCGATGCAGCGTTATATGGATCGATCGACGGCGCATCCTTGGATGCGGGCGCCGCGCCGGCGGCAGGCTGCTCGATTTCACGCGCCCCTTTGGCTATCAGTCGATCGCCATCGCGCAGTTCAACTTCAAGCGATAGCCGGCCATCTGAAGAAGCGGCGCCCGCAAGGAAGCAAATTACGTCCAGGGAGGGGTTGGGACTCAACACATCCCTCGGCCGGGCAAAAATGTTATCGATGTAAGTGGAAGGAACAATCCGCAGCGCAACCTCGCGATAGATGCCGCCGAAGGTGAGGTAATCGATCTCGTAGCCGAAGGGAGGAATATCGGCTCGTTCCGTCGAATCCACTTGCACGACCAGGACGTTCTCACCTTCATGCCGCAGATGCTCGGTCAGCTCAAATGAAAACGGAGTAAAGCCTCCCTTGTATCCGCCCAGGTGGACGCCATTAATCCACACCGTGGAGGCGGTCATGGCTCCTTCGAAGTCAACAAACACGCGCTTTCGCGCTGCATCGCGCGGAACCTTGAAGCGCCGGCGGTAGGTTGAAACGAACTCGTATTCCTTATCGTCGAATCCATGCCAGGGCAGCGAAATATTCGTGTGCGGAATAACGATGCGTTCGAACTTGGAATCGTCAAAGTCCACCGCTTGGGCGCCCTCAATTTTTGCAGGGTGAAATCTCCAATTCCGATTTATTGGCAGAATGGACCTGCCCGCAGTCGCAAGCTCTTCAGCTCGCGATAATGACGGCGCATCCGACAGCGCCACCGAGGCCAGGATCGTGCCTGTTGTCTTGATGAATTCGCGCCTATCCAACGGCAGCTCCTCTTCTAGTGTTCAATTCAGATTCGATTGCAAAGCGGACAGTTCACCCGCTCGCGCGTCTTTAGCGATCCACGGTGATTTCATACCAGGTGGTGACTGGGTTACCGAGCGGGAGCTTCCAGCCATCTCCGCTCTTTGCCCCGTCGATTGCTGGACCCAGCGGCTGGCCGGCGCCGTCGATTGGTTGCAGATGAATGGAACGTGAGCCGTGAAGATCGCGGAGAATCACACTGCCCCTCACCTGCTCGACAAGCGTGGGAGACTCTCCCCAGTTGGTCACGTCCGTGCCTGCCGTATTCCACGACTGGCCGGTGTTCTCCACGCGCCCCCCGGCAACCAGAAGCAGCCTCGATGCCTTATCAATTGGGTTGTCGTCGAGTGAGCTGAGTTGGATCGAACAAAACGAGTTGTCGAGTTCCACGGCAAGATTTGCGAGCGGCTTATGACTCGAATTGACGAACCCGATCAGCGCTTGCGTTCTGGGAGCGTCGACAGCAACCAGGCCTGCCCGCTTCGATGAATGATACCAGGCAAGTTGCCGCGTATCAGAAGTAATGGGATCGGGCACGGGAGTTTCACCAAAGGGCTGAGTCGGTGGCCCATCGAACGAGGAGATGCGCACCTCGTGCTCAAGCGGAAGATCGAGCGGAAAGCCGGGGGTATAGTACGGGCGCTCAGTGGATGGAATCAGCATGCTGTCAAAAACCTGCTTCTCTGTGTAGGAGCGTTCTCGTATTGAGTGCGCTTTCTCAATATCGCCGCGAAGAAAGGCCAGCGCTCCGGCCGCGAGCTCCGGCATCTTCACCGGATCAAGCGATATATCGAACGGATCGCCTACATATGGCTTCCATGCCGGGTCGGCTTTCGGTTCGAACGTGTACCAGAAAATTCCGTCCCAATCCTGCATCGCTGCATAACTGGCGAGTATCGGGATTCCTTCGCCATCATAGTCATTGGGATATGGATTGTTGACCTCGCTCACGGTGTATGGCTTCTCGGCAACGGCGGAGCGCGAAAGCTCAACGACTGTTGAATTGAACGGATCGTCGACCATTGGAGACTTGCGCACGTACATCTCAGGATGTTGCCAGTAGGTGTGCCCATCAATTACATCCGAGGCCAGTGACGCCAACAGAATTGGGTAACCGCTGCCGGAGTGACTGTGGTCGGCAGTAGCAATGATCAAGGATTTCGATCCGAGGGTCTGCTTGATGTAATCCGTCATCTCCGCGAAATAGACGCGTTGCGCATCGTTGTAAAATTCGGCCTCTGCGTAGAAACGGTCCGGAGGAGCTGTCGCGCCCACGGCTCTAAACCCGGCCATCAGCGACACCGGAGCCTGATCGTCCTTGACGCCAGCGATGGATCGCAATGCCGCCACCTGCTCGGGCGTGCGGTGCTTTGAGAGCCAGTGGTTGTACATCTCACTGAGTTCGTGCTCGTGGAACGGAGACGGCGCGCGAAATCCGATATTCAACGCGTTCTCGTTGTTGATCTCAACGATTGCCACGGCCGGGTCTTCGGTGTACTTCAATTTCGTATATGGATTGCGATGCGCGAGCAGTTGCTGCGCGTATTCCTTTTGCAACTCGATCATGCGGCGGTCGAAGAGAGAAGTCCCCTTTGCCCCTTGCCGCAGTAGATTCGCATCCTGAACTCCGTCGCCTGTTTTGAACGGCCGGCCGACGAGTAAATTGAAGTCAATATAAATTCCGCGCTTCTCAAGCTCGGCAATGAAGAAATCTTCCTTGTCCAACTGGCCGGCATCCATTGTGCGCGAGTCAGTGGCGTGACCGTCAAGCAGACCGCGAGGAGCCTCGAGATCGAGGAATTGAAAACGCGCGCAGTTCACGCCGAAGCGCGCTAGTGTTGCCGCTATGAAAGGCGCATCTTCCCTGGTGGGGATTTGCCGCGAGCCCCGGCTCCAATCGGTAATGTTGACTCCCCAGAACCGAATCCCCCGACCTTCTCCCGTTATGAGATGGCCATTCGCTACCTGGATGAAACCGTGCTTGCCTGCCGGAGCATCGAGCAGGAACGATACGTCAACCGGGGAGTGGGAAAGCAGGGCGCTTCGGTGGTCCATCGTAAAAGGCGCCATCCCGTCGGTCGACTGTCCTGGGCAATAGCGAAAGAAACCAAGAGAGCAGAACGCGAGGGCGACAATTGCCACTCGAATACGCATGGATCTTCCTTTCAACAGACACGCTGCGGAGTTGCACGCACGCGGCAGGCAGTTTACGAGGGGTACTTATCCTGAAAGCTCCAGACCGTGCCACTATATGCTTTCCCGGCCTCTTCTGAATCAGACAAAAGTCGGATTCCAGACATGCTCCTCATATGCTGGAATACATTGATTCCAAAAGATCGATTTCGATTGATCGCTAAGTATCGAACAACGAAGAAATGTCGATGACCGCCGCGGCGCTGCAACTCGCAAGGATTATCGTTTGCGGTCCGGCGCATTGGTGAACATTGACTTATGCATCGTTGAATTGGCGCAGAACTCGAAACCGGACATTGCTCGATCGCAAATGGAGTAATTTATATGCCGCAGGAGACCGCAAATCCGAGTTTAACTTTGACCAGGCGCGACCTCCTTGAGCATGCCGCTCGGGGCGCCGTGCTCATCTCTACTTCGTCGTATCTAGGTCATGCACAGGCGCTGCTTTCCTCCCCGATCTCCTCACAAAGGACCAGAGAGACATTCGACTTTGGATGGAAATTTCTGAAAGCGGACGCACCCGGAGCGCAGGAGCCGGGCTTTGCCGATACAAATTGGAGGGATGTCGACCTTCCTCACGATTGGAGCATCGAGGGACCATTCGGGGAGAAGGAGTCTTCCGCGGGCCCGGGTGCATATTTGCCCACCGGAGTTGGATGGTACCGAAAAAGATTCGAGCTGCCTGATTCACGCAATCCTGCATCGGTCTTGCTTGAGTTCGATGGCGTCTATCAGAACAGCGACGTCTGGATCAACGGGACGCACCTGGGCCTGCGCCCCTATGGATACATCCCCTTCGCCTATGACCTGACCCCTTATCTCCGCAAGAAGGGGGAAAACGTTGTCGCCGTGCGCGTAGACAATTCCCTGCAGACGAATTGCCGTTGGTATTCAGGCTCCGGCATTTATCGCCACACATGGCTGCTGAGCACAAGTCCACTGCGCGTGGCACACTGGGGAACCTGCATCACGTTTCCGCGCATTTCAAAAGACTCCGCCACCATCCAGGCGAAGACAAAGGTCGTTAACAGTCTCAATGCAGGCGCCTCGTGCTCATTGACAACAACGATCTTCGACAAAGACCAAGTCGCAGTCAAGGCCGCTGAGATTTCTCAGGAGGTCCCAGCCAACGGCGAATACGAGTTCGTTCAGGATATCGTTGTCGAGAAGCCGATTCTCTGGTCGGTCAGCAATCCATATCTCTATACCGTTCGCAGTACGGTGCGCCAGTCCGGCACGGTCGTGGATGAATACGATACTCCCATCGGGATCCGCGAAGTTATCTTCGACACGAATCGAGGCTTTCTGCTGAATGGCGAACACATCAAACTGAATGGCGTGTGCATTCACCATGAGGCCGGCAGCGTTGGATCTGCCGTTCCCGAGCGCGTATGGGAGCGCCGACTCCAGATACTTCGCGAAATGGGATGCAATGCAATTCGGACCAGCCACAACCCATATTCAACAGAGTTCATGGACCTCTGCGACAGGATGGGGTTTCTGGTCATGGCTGAGGCATTTGACGAATGGAAAGTGCCCAAGGGGCAGATTCGTCATGGCTACAGCCTCCACTTCGATGAATGGTATGAGCGCGACCTGAAGAACTTCATTCATCGCGACAGAAATCATCCGTCCATCGTTCTGTGGAGCGCCGGCAATGAAATCGGCGACCAGTCCGACCCCAACGGAGCCGAGACACTGCGAAAGTTGCTCGCAGTCTTCCGTACCGAGGATCCAACGCGCTTGGTAACTGCAGGCTGCGATCGAATTGCTTCCGATCCCGCATCAAACACAGCCCGGCCCGAATTCCTGGCACTCCTCGATGTTGTCGGATACAACTATGTCGATCGCTGGCGTGACCGCGCAAGCAAGTACTACAGCATCGATCGCGAAGCGTATCCGCAACGGCGCTTCATCGGCACGGAGAGCAGCGGCATGGGCAGTATTCGTGGAGACTACCGCGGCCTGTTTGCCGACGGCGCGGCACCGCCCAATCGCCGGCGATTCATGTTTGAGGGGAATCTGGACATCAATGTCGAGTCGCTTTGGAAATTCGTCCGAATCTACGATTATGTTGCGGGCGACTTTATGTGGACCGGGATCGACTACCTTGGTGAGTCTTTCTGGCCGATGAAGAGTTCGTTCTCTGGAGTCATCGATACTTGCGGGTTCAAGAAAGACGGATTCTATTTCTACCAGAGTCAATGGACTGAAATGCCGATGGTCCATTTAGCGCCGCACTGGAATTGGAAGGGCAAGGAAGGACGCCTCATTCCCGTAACCTGTTACACAAACTGCGACACCGTCGAGTTGTTTCTCAATGACAAGTCACTCGGCGTGAAAGGGTACGAATTCCCGCGTGCTGGAATGGAAGGCACATACGGAAACTTCCCGGCGCGGGCCAGAACGCAGAAGACAACAGCCGACCTCCACTTGAGCTGGGACGTGCCGTTCGAAGCAGGGACTTTGAAGGCGGTGGCAACGAGGGACGGCAAGGTCGCAACCGCCGCGGAAGTATCCACAACGGGAGAGCCGGCGGCAATCTCTCTTTCGGTCGATCGCGCGACCATTGCGGCCGACCGCCGCGACGTGGCTCACATGGTGGTTGAAGTTCGCGACAGCGAGGGGCGCATGGTGCCAACAGCGAACAATGAGATTGCCTTTGAGGTTTTGGGTGAAGGCAAACTGATCGGCGTCGATAACGGAGATCCGTACAGTCACGAGGATTACAAGGGAAATCGCCGAACCGCGTTCAATGGTTTGTGCCTGGCGATCGTTCAGTCAACTGCGAAAGCCGGCGAGATCAAAATCACCGCATCGTCGCCGGCGCTCCGCTCAGACAGCGTGACTGTCGCGGCGAGCGCATGATCGCAGGGCAGCTTTCGCAAACCATTTGAGAGTGAGCTGGCGATCGAAGGCTCAAACACCACGATCGGTTCGAGCCGGCGCCGGCCGTGAATTTGCGCGCCCCTACATGTGTACGAGTCCGCGCTGAAGCGCGGCGACCACCGCCTGGGTGCGATCCTCCACCTGCAACCGCAACAGAATTACACTGACGTGGCATTTGACTGTGGCCTCGGAGATGCTTAAATGCGAAGCGATCGTTTTGTTGCTTTCGCCGCGGGCCAGTAACTGCAATACTTCCCGTTCCCGGGGGCTGAGGTCGGAGCTTGGCGTTCTCGATGCCAGAGCCAGCGAAACCGGCGAGGGCAGAAAGCGGCCGCCGGCATGAACCTTGTGCAGCGCGTCCACCAGGGCCTCATGCGGCATCCCTTTGATGATGTATGCGCGCGCACCTGCTTCCAGCGCCTGGAAGATGTCTTCGTCACCCTCGTAGGTGGTCAGCACAACAAAGCAGGCCTGCGGATGCGTCCTGCGAATGGTGCGAATCGCATCGACGCCGCTCATCCCCGGCAAACGCAGATCCATAAGAGTAATATCCGGACGATGCCGGTCAAATTGCTCAACCGCTTCTTCACCGGTCGCCGCCTGGGCCACCGCGACCATGTCAGGGCGTCCATTGATGATCGCAGTAATGCCCACGCGCATGATGGGGTGATCGTCCACTACGAGAACCTTGATTTTCTCCGCATTCTTAGGACTCATGTCCTCACCATTGCCCTTCTGGCGGTGGATATACGCTTCGGAATCTGGATGAATATACTTGTTCCTTTTCCAATTGCACTCTCCAGATCGAACCGCCCACCCACCGACTGTACGCGCTCCTTCATTCCAAGCAATCCATAATGGCGTCCTTCGCTTGGTTGAATCACTTTCGGATCGAATCCCGATCCATCGTCCAGGACCTGCAGCGTCAAGTCTCTGGCGGCAAAGCCTACTCTAATTTGAATCTTTGCCGGCTTGCCGTGCAAGACTGCATTGTACACAGCTTCACGCGCCATCATCATCAACTCATGGGTTGCGAATTGATTCAGCACAAATGGCTTGCCCGTCATTTCAACCACGATCGGCACTCCCGACTCCTTGCCAATCTGGTCCGCCATCCTCTCGATGGACGGGCCGAGCATATTCTCCGAGGCATTTTGCCGGCGCAGATTCCAAACAGCCTGCCGGGCTTCATCGATTGTGCATCGCACCTGGGTGCGAGCGTGTTCCACCAGATCCCGAGTCAACCCGGAGCTGTCGTTCTGCCGGTCAAGACTCGCGAGCGCCTCAAGGAGCGCCGACACGCTGGCGCAACCTTGAATTACGGTATCGTGCATCTCCCGCGCCAAGCGGCCGCGCTCGTCGATCACTGCTTCAAAGCGCATTTCTATTTGCCAAAGCCGGAAGCGATAAATGCCCACGATAGCAGCCGCCAGCAGCCCGACGCAGCAGGCGACGAA
>Ga0302140_10005848_pt1 | contig 15491 bp, 14 predicted proteins | sample I_Bog_E1_1_FD_202095 | JGI IMG/M metagenome (GOLD analysis project Ga0302140, IMG submission 202095) | Peat permafrost microbial communities from Stordalen Mire near Abisko, Sweden - I_Bog_E1_1 | ecosystem: Environmental > Terrestrial > Soil > Wetlands > Peat | place: Sweden: Abisko, Stordalen...
CCCATCGAGGAGGAACTTCCTCCAACCGACCCCTTCGATGTACTGGTCCTGGCAGACCAATACGAAGTACTACTTTCAGTTCCTGGTTCCCGCGAACCCAGACTTCCACTCACACCCCCAATCCCCGGAGAGGATGGAACGTACCCAGAAGACGAACCTCCACTACCTCCAGAACCACCCTTGCCTCCAGATGATCCAGATGATCCCGATCCTCCCTTTCCACCACCGCCACCACCACCCTTCCGCTTCCAGAGATCCTTCACGTCTTCAAAAGCATTGTCGCGTTCGACGACCTCTCTTTCCCGCGTCGAGAGAGGCTGAATATCAGTAACTGGCTGAGGATGTGCGAGTGCAGGGGTGTTTGAAAGTAGCAATATTGCTACTGTACATGTGCTGAAGAATTTCATGATGTTGCAGTAACGTTGGATTAATGATTAGGAGGAAAAAAAGATTGACCGCTGTGATGCTTGAGCCAAGATATTTGCTGTCTCAGATGCTGGGCAAGATAACTTTAAATGGCCCGCCCCCGTTTGCCTCGCGGAGTGCCCAACAGGGGTCCTGAGGAGCAGCATCTGGTAAGCGGTCTTGGCCTTGAGAACAACTCAGTCATAGGAAGATCTGATTCTCTCCATAGCCTGTCAATCGTTGGTGGACTAGACGGTCCGTTTGGTCCGTCGTGTAGATGGTTTGGCGTTAGTCCCGCGTGGGTTGCTCTGCTGGGCTGCGCCTTGTGTGGCACTGCAGCATCTTCACAACGTCATTGATTTATCCGACGTTTGCGCACATTCGCATTCCAAATGCTTGGCTTGGCGACTTGGCGAGGCATGTTTTCCATAATGTAAGATGGAATCATTGTGGCCGATCGTACCGACTCGAATTGCGTGCACTTCTCTCTCTGCTGGCGGACGCCGGGGGCTATGAAAATTGGTATTGTAGGGCTGATAGAATAAGGTTGCAGGGATTGGGTGGAAATCGCGCCCTGCTAACGGTCCCGCATATGGAGGCGTTGATGGAGGAGGTAACACGTGACGTGGGATTAGACTCCCCGTCTATGCCCTACGAAGTAATCTGTTGTCTATGAGGTCTTTCTGACGTGTTTCTAGAGTGCTTCTGGAAACTTTTCGAACACACTAGAAGTCCACCGTTGGTGTGCTGATATCAGAACCTACTCGATAGTCAAGTGGAGAAATGGGGTCTTACCCACAAGAACTTCCTGGAGTCGAATGAGATGCTAAAGCTATCCTTCAATGGTCCTTCTTGACGTTCTTCGAAAAGCTTTCTGGAGTTCGATTAGAATAAACTAGAAGCATATTCAACCATGGTTCACAGATCACAGGACCATCGAGCAGCCCCAACCATGAAGCAAGTGAAGCATGCGGGGCATCAGCCCCACAGAAATGTTTGTGGTGCTAAAGAAAAGGTATAGTGCCATTTTGTGTCGTCTATTCGTAACAGTAAACATGATCATCCGTCTGCAAACTCCTAAGCAAGCTCCTTCTCGAGCACGGCAGGAGCCGTGATTGTCTTGCCCTTCAATTTTTCCAGTCCTTCCCCGCCCTGTCACTAAGTCAGTAAACTGGAGCTGAAACTCAAGATGGCAACATACGTAGCTGATTAACGGTGATACCTCGATACCAGTCGCGTCGCCCTCGCTGACAACAGTCGCACCAGCAGCTTGAACCCATCTCCTGCCCTGCTGCATAATGTCCCTCTTACTCGTATCAGGATCGTCCTCACCAGTACCCTTCGCGTTCTTCAGTGGCGAGAACTCATCCTCGCGCTTGACTTCCATACAAGCAAATTTCTCCAGCTTCAACATGGGGAAGACATCGAACACAAACTGCTCCAGCTTGATTCCATTTGGCTTCTCCGGCTTGACCGTATTTCCCTTCTCCGTGTCAACGTAAGGAATCTTCTTGCGAGCAACGTGATGAGGAAGCTTGTGAGCCCATTCTGGGATCGATTCCAGGAAGCGGAATGAGTAGTAGTGGTTGACGATGTTTCCAGCTCTGAACTTTAAGACATCAGGTTGCTTAGGATCTTTTGCTTCAGCAGTCTCCTTGTCGATCTCTGAGTATTCCACAACATCTGGTCTGCCATTCTTCAGGAGAATCAGGCCCACTGACTCCGTAGCATTGCGCTTACGTACCACCTTTGTTGCAATATCGACGTCCTTGGATGCAGCAAACCCAATAAATACCGGATCTGCAACCTTGACTAGACAATTGTCCACGCAGTAGGCGTGAACGTGCTCGATTCCCCGTTTCCGTATATCACCCATAACGTTGGACGTGACCAATGCTTGGTAGATACCTCCATTTCCATCAGGAGCTACCGCCACTCTACCCTTGCTCTCCAGCAATATCTTGCCATCATTCGAGATACAAGGTAGAACGCCCTGCTCGAAAACAATGAGATTCTCCTTGTCCAAACCAAAGTAATTGTGCTCCTCAAAGTACGTCTCCGTCGGTCCTCGTGTTGGCCCACTGGTCATTACATACCAGGGAACCACGACCTTCTTATCCCCCGCCTTCTTCTGTGCCAGTCGTTCAATCTTGCGTATTCGCTCCGCCTGGATCTGGAACAGCGATTTCGACGATGGCAGACCGATATCAAAACATCCCTTCGGCGCTGAACTCCCCAGCCTTGTTCCTTGGCCCCCTGCCATAAGTACCACGCCTACCTTGTTCTCCGCAATCAGATCTAGACCTGCCTGATACCACTTCTCAATATCCTCCGGCTTCGAATCGAGAATACTAGCCCTAGCAGAGTCAGGGAGCGGCTCGAGGCCCGATTCCTTGTCTGCATCCTTGGGTTTCGGTGGGTTGAGGGCGCGGTCTGTGATTGTGTTGATGTGTTCTGGGTCGAAGCCTGAGAGCTGTTCGTAGAGCGCGGCTTTCTCTGCCACGTCGAGGGAGTCGTAGAATGCGAAGACTTGCTCTTGCTTTGCCTTTGTGTATTTCTCCTTGAGCTCCTCGAGCTCTGACGTTGTGGGTTCCTTTGGCGGGGCTCCCTCCTCCTTGTCCCCGCCAATGTGCACTTTTTGCAGGATATTCTTGACTGTTTCCATTCTTGGCAGCCTGAGATGGATGTCGTACGAAGGTTTTGTAATACTTTGGAGTCCGATACTAAATTCGGGAAGCTTTGGGAGCTTGGTGGTCTTTGTATCTTGGAAATGCAGGTGGTTCTTTAAATAGCTCAGGATCCACCCAAAAAGCAATTGATGTCACTGAAGCCTGGCGAAGCCACCTCCTTTTATAAAAACCACGAGCTTGTTAAAAAGGACTTATAGCCTTCGAATTGCAAGGCTAAAATGGACCACATGTCTATTATATCTAAGACATCAAGCTAGATCTCAGTTTTCAATTCAGCCTGTTGCTGGGAAGAGATCCGCCGCGTCATTGCCTTGCATCGGCACTGCTGCATCCCTGCAGCTCAAATTCTACCCCACACCTCACTGAATAGCTTCAACACCGACCCCACTATGGAAGAAGAGCTCAAGGAAGAAGATGTAAATCTTCTACCGAGCTCAGATCCGGTCATTCCAAGCTTCAAAGGGAGATTAAACCTCTCCTCATATACCTTCTCGCTCAAAGTCGATCCCAAGTCTCAAAATGCAGCTATCCGCCGAAGTCCTCGAGTAGTCAAATCAGAACCTGATATTGAATCTCCTATTCCAAGAACAATAAAATCAGAATCGACAACTCTATCACCAATTTCAAAATCAAAGCGCAAATCCAGCAACTTCTCCCCATCCCCTTCACCACGCAAGAAATCTCGCTCTCCCTCGGGATATGCACCACCATCGACCTACGCCCACCTCCCAGAACTCCAAGACGTGTTAGCACCAAACTTGATTTGCATCTTCATCGGTCTGAATCCTGGGATAACAACCGCCACCTCCGGACACGCGTATGCACATCCCTCCAACCTCTTCTGGAAACTGCTACACTCGTCAGGATGTACGGATAGACGTTTGCATCCGAGTGAAGATGGCACTTTGCCTGAAAAGTATGAGTTGGGTAATACGAATATTGTGAGTAGACCGACGAGAAATGGGAGTGAGCTGAGCAAGGCGGAGATGGATGCTAGTGTGCATGTGCTGGAGGAGAAGATTGAGCGGTGTAGGCCGGAAGCTGTGTGTGTGGTGGGGAAGAGTATTTGGGAGAGTATTTGGAGGACGAGGAAGGGGAGAGGGATTAGGAAAGAGGAGTTCAAGTATGGTTGGCAGGATGAGGAGGAGAGGATGGGAAGGAACGAGGATTGGGACGGGGCTAGGGTTTTTGTGGCTTGTAGTACGAGTGGACTTGCTGCTACACTCTCTGTAGCAGAGAAGGAGAGAATTTGGAGTGAGTTAGGCATTTGGGTTAAGAAGAGAAGAAACGAGAGAGGTGGTCCCAAGACTGAAGAGGAGTCTTAGACCTAAAAGCGCAAGCCCTTGCTCTGCGTACGGTGCCAGACCATCTGCAGACATATTGCTATCCGTAGTATTCCAGGGACTCTGGAAGAATCAGAACCTCGAAAACTTCGTTTTATGACAAGTTCTGCTTGACTGCTTGACTGATCTTCTGAGCATCAACAACGCTTGTATCCTAATATTTCTCCTCTCTTCTTCATCTGCCAGTGCTTCTTTCTCATCTGCCAGCGCTTCTTCCTCGTCGGTACTATCATCGTCGCTCGTTGTACCAGCCTCGTCGGAACAATCGTCCTCAGTATTGTAGTCTTCGCTACAAGGCTCATCCTCATTGACCCAACGATTCTCAACACAATACTCCCTGCCAGGAGTCTCGACCATCACGAAGACACTAGCGATAGTTGTCATCGCAACAAATGGCCATGCCACTCTCCCAAGTAAGCCCCAGCATCCCACCTCTCCACATTCAATCAATACCACACCGCAAGCCCGAACAATAAACCGATGGCTGCAGAGAAGCAGACCAGCTCATGGGACCCTTCATGGACTTTATTGACGCCAATGAGGCAAGAGAGAAATTGGAGAACCTATGAAAGCGTGTTCAGGACAGGGGCACTGATGAATAAAGCCCAGCCCGCCTTGTCCAGATAGGTAATAGGGGTCGATGGCAATGCTTTGTACCAGTCTCTTTGGATCATGTTGTGAATGATGAGAGAATGGAGTCGGAGTCGTATGAGAGCAATGGCAACTTCTCTGCGGCCCTTCACCTTGAGTTCTTGCTTGGCCTTCGCGTCCGTCGCAGACATCGTGAAAACGCTAGAATTCTTTAGATGTTGATGTATGAATTGAGAATCAGCAGCATGAACTGTGACGGGAAAATGATGGTGAAAAGCTTGGGAGAAGAAGCTCGTCTTGTATTTTGAGCAAGAGCTCGCCACGAGATGCACGTGCTACTGATAGAGAAGGAGCGACCAAGAAAGGAACATGTTGCACTAGCTTTCAATGTACTATAATTCGAGGGACATTCGAAGCCTGACTGCTCTCTAATGTCCCCTCATCTAAGGAACAATGTGAAATGCATTAGCTCGTCGCTTTGCGAATATCCCATAGGATACTTCGTATACATAGTACATTACAGGCGGAGCCCTGCGCCACGATTTTGACAATCCTTAGTGTTTGTTGTAGCAGCAAGCTGCTTCCACTAGACGCAAGAGAATCTGCAAACGTAACTGAGTACGTGGGAAAATGATATTCACAGCTTGAGCAGAAGAAATCTTCCGAGAAGATATATGCCATTGGACGAGCCTCAGAGAGGCGATGCTATTGCTGGACGAGTCTTAAAACCATTTAAACCCATTAAGAAACCCCTATGCACCTTGAAAGACGAGAATGCAAATGCAGTACAATGACACCGTCTAATTGCGATCCAGCTTCCGTCTCAGATTCCGTGTACGCCTCATAAGCTTCTTGTACTTATGCTTCTTCATCTTCAGCTTCCGTTGTCGCTTTACGCTGATAGCTAGCATGTCGCTCTCTTCTGGATGATTTATTCTGTACCTCTCGTTTCGCTCCTGCATACGCTCGAGGAATCTTGTCGGTGTGGGAGCTGGGTCTTCTGCGACGAGGGGAGAGCTGTGGGCCATGTATGTGACCTCTCCATTTGAGTCCGTTGACTCCTCGATCGTGAGAACGGCAGTATACGTTCTATGTTGTGGTTCGAGTGACTCAGCAGCTTCTACTCCAGCTGCGAGGGAGTCTTCTGTGTTCATCGGTACAGGGGCTGGGGGTGGACTGAAGGGATGGTATCGATTTGACAAGACGTACATGCCAGCTTCTTCTGGAGAATTGTCGAGATGTTCGGCTTCTGCTTTCCTATATGACTCGGCAGTTATGGCAGCTCGAACATCGTCCGTTTCCTCATTCCATTGCGCTTGTCGAGGCCCAAGCTGGACGTTATCTAGCTTCCCTGTCACGGCATCTAGGTTCTTCAGCGTGTTGGATAAGGTTGTGATGACTTCGGAAGGTTTCGAGTTGGCCTTAGTTCGTGGGGCAAAGATGGCAGCGAAGGCATCATCGGTGACTGTTTTGGGGTAGCTGTTCGTGGTGGAAATGGGCCGGTAGAGGGAGAAGAAAGCAGAGGCGCATATTTCTGCAAAAGAACCCCGTTAGAGCGAGCAACAGGCTGTAAAGACTGTACTTACGCAGTGGAGTTACGTGCTGTGTACTGGGCACACTGGGTAGGTGAAGCATCGACTCATCTCTGCCTTTCACAGTAGAGCTGGCTGCAACATCCTTTGCCTTCTTCGTACTGGGTTGTGGCTTCTGCTCTCCCTCTAATCTTGATTTTGACGCCTTCGCTTTCGATCTCGCCTTCGTAGGTGCTGCAGGCACAGCCTCTCCCTCAGCTACCCCTTTCGACCCATCAGCAGGACTAGAAGGCTTCGATGAAGAGAATCGTCTCTGATGGCAGCGGTATGACAAGGCTTGAGACACAATTGCTCGAGGAGTCACGCTCGAGAGGGAGTTCGCAATCGATGTTTGAGGTGCAGATGAGGCTGCCCTCCGGACTGTAGACGAGAACATTTCTCGTCCAGAGTGTCGTGGTCAAAGGACCGTAGGTGGGGATGTAAAGGTTGTTGAAGCAGGTTGACCGTGAGCGGAATCTGATGGCGGCAAAGACCGCCCGCCACAAAGAAGCCGCCCCACGTGACCTTCACCACTGAGGTACACAAATTGCTTGATAACATTGGCACATATTTGAGTTTAGAAGTTCCGAAGCGAAATGCAGGCTTTGCGACTGAAGAACTTACTGTGTATCGTTGGAAGGAGTCTTGAGGCTCTGGGCTCAGGGGTTTGGTTGAAGTCAGAAGGTGAAGCTAAGCTCAATGTAAAATCACCACCAGAAGAGGAACAAACACCTTAATTGTTTTTTGTGGATATTTTTAATTTTCTTATCTCTACAAGCCTGCATTAATCAACCATACATCATAGAAGTCTATTATAGAGGCTGCTATGTCCTTGCGCTCCTCGTATAAAAGCTCCATCGTCGATCGTCCATAGCAGAAGCGTGTTCCAGAGACTGATGTTTCCTTGGACCCTTCCTACGCAAGATCAATCTGAGCAATCATTCATCTAAGCTAGCATACATCACAGGAGCCTGTTAAGAAACTGGCCCCTCTTAAGCTCCTCTTTTGAAAGCTCCATCTGATCGACAATCAACCGTAGAAGCGTATCATAGAAGCTGCTGTCTCCCTGAGCTCGTCTTGTGCAGAAGCTCTATCTCTTCAATCATACATTGTAGAACTTGAAAGAAGCATGTGTAGGAACTACCATCTCCTTGAACTTCCCTTATAAAGGTTCCAGCGTTTCGAATCATACTCAACAACACGTACACATAACAGCAGTGGGTCCACCAAGTTTTTCCTGCAATTCTTGTGCGCAGGCACGCTTCAGAATCAATGATGGCGTCCCTTCAGGTAGAGTGCCAGATGAACAAAGAGAACCACGATCAAAGCGATAAGGGTTGCGGCAAGCCATATGGCAGAGAGTATGCCAGCAATGTTCTTGCCTCGCTTCGAAAACTCGTGATGTTCCCATCGAGTCCACCAGCCAATGATATTGTCGAGCTTTCCAAGCCAAAGGAAGGCGAGCAAAGGAGGGCACAGGTTGCAGAGGATTACCACGGTCAGGAAGATGTTCTCTTGTCTAGTATGTCTCTCTGTGATTGGGAACCGAGGCTCTTCGATGGTGAAAGTATGTTGTTTACGTCGAGGATTTGGAGAAGGGGCAGTTTTTTGGATGGGATGAAGCGCGTCTTTCTGTGCACGATGTGTGTGAAGCAAACTGGCCTCAGAGGAAACAGCATCGGAGTGGCTATATGGATTGGGGCCATCAAATTGAGCAGGTTTACGCTTCGGATGGAGGCGCCGCATTCGAGTTACTTTTGGGCGCCCTTCTCCAGTATATGCTGGGGCGCGCATTCCACGGGCTTGTCCATGATACAATTTGTTCCCAGAAGCATCTATTGTGCTACTAAAGTCGTATTGTTGGTAGCCAATGGGTTTTGCAAAAGTTGCGGTGCCAGTTCCGTTCTCCGGCTGGCGATTATGTCTGCGGCTGTGAGCCATATGGTCGGGATGAATGGTCGGAATGGAGTTCATGGTCGATAGAATTGGATCATTGTCATCCCAACGCTTCGGTTTCGGTAGAGTACTCTCACTTTGAGCAGCGCTGAAAGTCTTCCCGGTGGATAGAGTCGAAGAGGAAGCTGCGTAAGCATATTTGCTTATTGGCCCTCTTGGGTCTCCAGAACTATGTGGGATCTTGGGTGCTTGTCCCGTGAACGGATTTTTGTGAATCCTGAGAGGTGAAGGCTGCTGGTAATGGTTTAGTTGTGGCTTGCTTCTTAGAGAGTCGGCCGGGAACCCGTTAATACGATAAGGACCTTTGCTTGGTGCCATAACTGGAACCTTATAATTTTTGAGATTCAGGGGTCGATAACTTCCTTCATAGTGCACAGCGGCCGGATGCTGTACAACTCTTTCGGGTACGTCAACGCAATTAATGCCCTCAAGTGTACTGACGGTGCCAATGCTGCTGGACACGCAACGATCTGGAGGGCCATCATCGGAATCTACAGTGAACCAGTCCTCATCTCTATCAGCTCGATTTGTTGTGACTTCAGATTCATCGTACAATTCTGGTTGGGCTGGTCGAGACCGCACATGGGCTGGGGCTGGCGCGCGAACATTATTTTCTTCCACGTTCCACGCAGGGTCCATAGATACCTGGTTGTAGACCAAGGCCGTGCGTGCAAGACATTTGGTCTCTTCGTCAATACTGACAGGCTCCGACACCTGTCTGCTGAATTGCTCTTGGCGAGGCTTTGGAGAGGGATGTAACTGCCTGCCACCGTGAACTGTCGAATAGGCGTTACTCTTCAAGCTGTCGTCGCTGTGACACCGTAACATCTTTACAGCCTGTTCAAGTGGAACTCGAGTAGGTGGAGCCGTAGCGATAGATGCGATGTCAGTTTCCGCTGTAGATCGTGGCAGACAAGTTTTCCTAGTGGGGGGAATTCTCAGGCCGTAGGATCTCTGTTGACCATTAGCGTCTTGAGCAATGTGTTTCTGCTCATGTGGTTACTCCTTACTTGACTTTGGCCTTGAAGATCATTCTGACCAGACAAGAATGATGATTCATCTGTCAATTGTGACAAGTTCCGATGCAATGATGAGTCAGGACGAATGCCAGTATTCATACTTTCCACATCCGAGCCCTTATACTGCCTTAAAATGTTGTCTATCGTGCTGCCTTCTGGCAGAGTCGATTTAGCAGCATGGTTGTACACTCTGGTCCAACCCCCTTTTGTCTGACGGTGGTTGGGTAATACGCTTGGGTTGCTTTCTGAAGCTCCAAGAGCAGGGCTTGAAGAGAGATTCTTTCCATGCTCAAGAATATTTGGTTGCTCCGAGGAAGCGCCTTGTCGATCATCTACGGAGAACAGTGCTGGGACAGTCGAAAAGCTTCGATTGTAGGTTCGTGCTTGAGAGTCATGAACCACTTGATTGCTACTTGAGAAGCTTAGGTCTCTAGATTCCGTGCCAAAAGAGTGAGAAGCGTTTGGAGCCTTAGATCGAATTGAAGATCCGGCAGAGGCTGGATAGGTCTCATCCCTGAAGGGGTTCGGAGGCCGAGAAAGCGTCAACTCAGCATCATTTCTGACATCAGCTAATTGTGCTGCAAAGCGGTGTGTTGGCCGAAAGAGCGTCGACTCTGTGTCGTTTCTAACATCAGCTAGTTGTGATGCAACTGGGTTTTGTGGCCGAAAAGGGGTCAACTCCGCGTCATTTCCGACACTGGCTAATTGTGATGCTCCTGACGTGTTGTGTGCATTGACAGGAGTATATGTCTTCGAAACGGTAGTAGTGGCATGAGCTGATCCTTGACTCAGGAAAGGGGATCGTCCGGCCAAGCTCTCGGGATCATGCATCACAGGTCGAAACGGAGCCATGGTGTTGTACGAGACACGACCTACCACAACAAAGCTATGTAGGCCATTGTCAGCAGTATTCTCAAACTAAGTGAGACGGTGGAGGACAAACCTTCTTGCATGCTCTGTCTAGATAACTTTGTGGTTGATTGAGTGCTTGTAAGAACCTAGCAGACCCTAAGCTCCAGCACTCGACTGTGAAGATTACTCTCTTCCGATCGGTAGTAAGTTATCTCCAGCTCCAGAGGGATTGTCGAACAATTGCCTCGAACGACAGCTCTTTAGTTTACAGACCTGAGTCTATATCTTTGTGAAAGCTTCAACTGAGGTTATAGAAAGAAGAACGTTGTGTACGAAAGAGTCGCGTAGAAAAAAATGGAAAAAGTGAACGAGTTTGTGGACGTGCTCGAAAGTGCGGGGTATCTCAGTTGTCGAGCGGGGTGTCTTAATTCTTCTCCCCTTAATGACGCCCCTGACCTGCCACTATCCGGAGAGAAATCGGAGGAACACGTTGTATTTACCGATTGAATGTTTATCGTGTTACCGGTATCGCAGGTGAGTCGATAGGCATGAAATTCCTGAACAACTCTAACTCCTTGCTTGTCCGTGCTTGCTACACTCCTGTAAGTGAGTGACAGGCACAATCTTGATCGCAACACACTGATGCAAGTGCACCACCACATATGAACTTGTCCCTCCCATGCACAACGTTGGGCTCCAAAGCTTAATCTCCGGTGTCGGGATACAGGAGACAGCTGGAGAGCATAATGCTGCTCTAACATTTTCAATCCACAATGGAAATGAACATGGACCAAACCAAGCTGAGTAGGAGGAGATGAAGAGCTGGAACGAACAAGTGTTTAATGAAGGGAAACACTTTTGTGAGGACGATGATGAGTGAGAAAACAGAATGTCAAGTGCCAAAGAAGAAGATGTGATGGACAAAGTTGCTCCTTCCTTCAACAACCAGGTACCCGTTGGCTGTCGCGATGAAAAGGGCTGCATCGAAACTGCCTTGTATAATGCAAAAGAAATGCAAAGTAAACAGAGCAAGAAACAACAATTTCAATGGTTGCTTGCATTGACATACCATTTCATCTTGGAACTGTCACTTCCTCACTAGAGGTAGGCAGATCAGCGAAGGAAAGAGTTCACTAAGTGTTCTAACAGGGTTAGCATTGAGGTGACTGTCCTCTAATTTAGCTGCAGGAGACAACACGTCAGGCTTGCTCATTGCGAAACCGTGTTGTTCGCAGCTTGGACTGTTTCTGTCATGCTTGCAGAACGAGTGATGCTTTGTAGCCATGAAAGTACAACCCAGATGGGCAGTACTACCCAGATAGCAGTAAGGTAATAGACAAGGCCGAGATTTAATTGTTGAAGAGCCGACGTGTACACATCTATAGATAGTTAATGTGCTGCAAAGAACCCTGTAGCCAGGTGGAGTGTAGCCAAGAGATGGGTAACACTCCCAGTCCTTTGGTATTAAGAATTTCTGGCTGTTGACGTTGAGGACGAAATGACAGATCTGGATCTCTGGTGTTGCTAGAAAGCAAAGGACGCATGAGAGTTGTAATATCCAGTTGCGAAGAAATGATGAAGCAGTTCGAAGATTGCTCTTGGCTCGCAAGCATGTATCTTCGACAAAGATAGTGCGACCTTCTACATTATATGATGTCAGAGTAGTTTTGTCGATGTCCATTGTGGCATGCTCAATGCGATGGAACTCGGCAGCTAGAATAATTTCTCATGGAGTCCTCGTCAGCTGTGGTTGTGGAAGAGGCTCAAATGCTTGGCTGGTGCACTGTCATTGGAGCGAACGGTGCTGCAAGCCACCCCTCATTGACCCCTGTCTACATCAGCCCCATCTTCGATAAGCTTCCAGGACCTCGAAGTACTCCTGTACCTTTCCTCACCTCGAGTCAACCACATGGCGGAGATGGAGAGCCTTCCTGCGGAGATAGTGTTCCATATCGCACGCTGTAAGTGTCCCACATTGTTGAAGCACCTTTGCTGAAAAGAGTAGTTCTAGAGCCGCAGGACATTGTAACTCTCCAGCATGTCAGCAAGCGTTTCCTCGAACTCGGCAGAGATGACACTCTCTGGCGAGAGCAATGCTTCAATTCTTCATCATTCCTCTCGAATCTGCGACGCCGGCAGCAGCTCATAACTTCCGAATCAACTCAAGAACCGCGATTCCGAGACCTTGCCTTAGCGTTGGCGAATGGCAATGGACTGGGAGATTCTAGGCTTATTAAGCCTCGGGAGGAGGCTCGAGACTTGAAGGCGAGGTCCAACGAGAAGATCCGTATAATGGCCAACTGGGATCCTAGCTACCCAGATGAGAAGGTCCAATGGTATGACGAGTACATTGCCAGGAATGGTCCGATTTCCACAAGTTGGTTGCAGCAGCCGAGGAACCGGGACAGTCCCGAGCACGAATACCTAGAAGTGAGGGGCATGGGACTGTATATGCCTCCCGGTGAAGAGAATGCGACTCTGGTGGTCGGTCCGTTAGATGACGGTAGTGTTTGTCTTTGGGACATAAGCGGTACAAAGGGTAGGAAAGGGAGTATAATTGCTCGCAGCAAGTCGGGTTTGGTGTCGGCTTTTCCAGCTCCCCAAAGTGGGACTGGCAAACGGTCAAAGTTGATCAGTGATGGGATTACTGAGTGTGTTAGTGTGGATAGTCAAACGAAGCGGGCCTTCTTTGCCGTCCAAAGCGGTATGTTTACTTCATATCATTATTGGCACAATATTTGGTTTCTATTGACTCCAGCAGTTCCCGGAAAAGTATCCTGGGCAAGTGTCGTGGGAAGAAATTTATTATTGTGCTCCCACCAACGCATCATAATTTGCCCTGATCAATATCCACCAACAGAGCGAGTTGGACTTTGTGGCTGACAGAAATAAAGGGCTTGTGGAATTCGATCTCGAAACTCTTTCAACTGTCAGCCACGAGAAATTCCCTTTTACTATTACCGCCCTATCTGAGGCTAAGCATCCTGTGCCGCTTACTGTGGGTACCAACCTATCTCTCTATTTGCATGATCCGCGGGCAAGAAGAAATGCAGGGCAAGCAGGCAGCAGCGATTCAGAACGACTCGATTCGTACTCTGCGAGATTCAACGCTCTAGGAAGCACAGGATCATCTGATTTCAGAAGACTATTGAATCCAGAACCGAGTCCTCATTATGCTCACCTGCATCACCCAGGTCCATTAAGTATTATGCACTTGCCTAGCTCTGGTAACGAGTGGGACGGAAATGGCGAGATCTACGTTGCAGGGCGCTTCCCAAGTATCCTAAACTATGACCGTCGATACTTTCCCAAGCTGCGCGGTACAATACACAGCGGAGCTCGGTTATGCAGTATGGCTTCCCTTCCATATCCCTTCGCATCAATGGAGAAAGATCTCGCAAGGCGCGGGGAGCTATCGATTGAGCAGGTCTGGGAGGCGAAGACTCGCCCAGGCAAAACCTTGATTGCCTGCGGTGAGTATAATAGTAAAGGATCCCTTGAGATGTACGGACTCAGCCCAGAGCCTCACCTTTCGACCATCTCCTCCGATTCGTCTGCTGGCAGTTTGCAGAATTCTGCGATGAAGAACAGGCAGACTTCTTCCAGCTCGAAACTGCTCTCGGTAGCAAATCATGGCACTCGAATCGTGATCTCCGATGGAGGCGGCAACCTCAAATGGCTGGAGCGAGATGGCTTCACAGAAGCCCGCAGATGGAACATCGCCCACGGCTCAGTTGAGGCTCCGCGAGGCATCTTCGGCACACTCGGCGATTCGTACATGGATTCTGGCTCAGGAGATATCGTGATCAAGATATCTAACACAAACAACGGGCGCAGTGGGCAGCTTGTGAACGAAGATCTCGTGTTATGGACGGGCGAGAAAATAGGGCTGCTGAGCTTCTCGAGCAAGCCGGGTTTCACGGCTGAGAGCTTCGAGGAGACTGGGAACAAGACCCCGGAGCAGATACGCACGGAGCGGGAGGAGCGAACTTATGCGGAGACGATGGGAAGAGCCCTGGAGGCGAATGCAAACGAGGTTCGATGGATGAGGGGTCTGGGACTGGGCATGTCTTGAGGCTGGGATGGACACGTTTGTGCCTTTTGCTTTTCTGCGCTGCGCTATTAGAAAGACACAGGATAGACTAGATTTCTTCTCTTCAAGGAGATTTGCCTGCACTTCTTGTTTTCTCAAGAACCGCCAGGTCAGACGATGTTGCCAGCGGACTCGAAACCGCTCTTCACATCGTCGTTTGTCATACTGCCTTCCAGGATGGTGCTTGTGAGCTTGTCAAACTTGGTATCTAGTCTCCAAACAGATTGACGTTCGTCGCCTTCCTTTCGGTGATCAATATGCCGATCCTGTACACGAGGCTGTATGTTGTGGCGAATGAGGGGAGGTCCCTCAAGCAGGGAGCGAAGAGAAATGGACTCAGGTTGAATCTGACTCGCCGTCAACTGGCCGCGAGTAAACACCAGCAGCATTGCGGAACGTTCAATGCCGTCCAGCGCCTCGTCATATACTTTGTCTTGTCGAATGCGGCATTTGTTGCAGCGGAGTTCATACTTAAACATGCGTGGGCACAGCCTCGAATTTTGGCCACGTTCAGGGCCTCTACTAGGCGGTGGCGAAAAGTTGCCAACATTGTTCCACAACGCCAAAGTGCGTCGTCCGAAGGTGCTTGGAGTCCAATCGTTGGACAAGGCGACCGAAAGGCGTCCAGATTTCGCTTCATTAAAGTTTAGTGCCACTTCACCGCTCTCGTGGCACGGTGCTGGTACGTCCAGTGGAACGTCTTACCATGCAGCAGTCGTAGCATAGCGCTGGTCTTGGACTCTTGCCAGTGCAAGCCATGTTTAGCAATATTGGGGGTAATCGTGTGTCTAGGCGCAAGCGCTGCATGACGGGGCCCAGCTCTGGTGTTGTTAAGGGAAAGCGTTGAGAATGGAGGCGCCGATGGCTGGGGTATCTATCTCCAGATCTTCTTCTCGTACTCTCTACCCTGAGGCGTGGGACACGAGCTGTCGCGGCCCCTCTCAAGCCAAGGCCATAGCTCCAGGTCAGCA
>Ga0302140_10005853_pt1 | contig 15477 bp, 13 predicted proteins | sample I_Bog_E1_1_FD_202095 | JGI IMG/M metagenome (GOLD analysis project Ga0302140, IMG submission 202095) | Peat permafrost microbial communities from Stordalen Mire near Abisko, Sweden - I_Bog_E1_1 | ecosystem: Environmental > Terrestrial > Soil > Wetlands > Peat | place: Sweden: Abisko, Stordalen...
TCGAACAAACTCAGCAGGTTAGCCGCGGCTTCGCCGCGATAGCAAGTCAGCGAGTCAGCCATGACTCGATTTCCAACAGCTGTTCATTTCGTCCGTAACTCGACGCGGCGAGTAGGCTGCTCCTAAGGCTTACACCTGAATAGTTGCCGGAAGCGCCGTTTTGTGACACGCCAATGTGCAAATCTTTAGCGGCGAATTGTGAATCTTCAGCGGCGAAGGAAATGCTTCGCGCCGTAGGCGCAGTGGTTGTTAGCCCAGCGCTTCAGCGCTGGGTGGGCGCAACCAACAATTTATCCGGAGTCCTGTAGGGACGGCGCTCATGCTCCGCGATACCCCAAAGAAGAAACGGAATTACGTCCACTCCGGGTCGCCAATTACACTAAGTACGCCATGCATCAACGCACAGGGAACGAAATCCGCGAACTATTTCTCCGCTTTTTTGAGTCGAAGGGGCACCGTCGCGTGCATTCTTCCTCGCTCGTGCCGCACAACGACCCGACGCTACTATTCACCAACGCCGGCATGAATCAGTTCAAGGACCTGTTCCTGGGCGCGGAGCGACGCGACTACTCCCGCGCAACCACCTCGCAGAAGTGCGTCCGCGCCGGCGGCAAGCACAACGACCTTGAGAACGTGGGCTTTACCCGTCGCCACCACACCTTCTTCGAGATGCTGGGCAACTTCTCGTTCGGCGACTACTTCAAGCGCGAGGCCATCCAGTTTGCATGGGAGTTGGTCACCAGCGAGGAGTGGTTCGGCATTCCCAAGGATCGCCTGTACGTGACCATCTTCGAGGGCGACCCCGCCAATGGCGTTCCGCGCGACGACGAGGCTGAGGGCTACTGGATCGAAGCCGGCGTCCCCAAGGAACGCATCAAAGAGTACGGTCTCAAGGACAACTTCTGGCAGATGGGCGAGACGGGCCCCTGCGGCCCCTGCTCCGAAATCTTCTACGACATGGGGCTTGAGGCAGCAGAGCATCCCGGCGTAGACAAGCCCTTCGGCCACGACGACGCCCGCTACGTAGAAATCTGGAACCTCGTCTTCATGCAGTTCGACCGGGCTGCGGTGGTGGACCCGGCGACCAAAGCAACTAGCTACACGCTTACGCCGCTTCCTAAGCCGTCAATTGACACCGGCATGGGGCTGGAGCGCGTGGCCGCAGTGCTGCAAGGAGTGCCGTCGAACTTTGACACCGACTTGTTCAAACCGTTAATCGAAGCCGCAATAACCCTCGTGGCTCTTGCATCAGGAAAGCAACAGATGATGGAGGCGTCTGATGCGAAGTCTGCTGCCTCCTTCAGGGTAATCGCGGATCACGCGAGAGCGGCGGTTTTTCTTATTAACGACGGGGTGATCCCGAGCAACGAAGGACGTGGTTATGTCCTCCGCAAAATCATGAGGCGTGCGATCTGGCATACCTACATCAACGGCGCGAAAAGCCCCATTTTCCATTTCATGACAAATGCCGTGATTCCATTGATGTCGGGTGCCTATCCAGAGCTAATCGACGCGAAAAGTCGCATTGAGGCTGTAATTGAACGCGAAGAACAGCGCTTCTTCAAGATCTTGGAGGTCGGTTCAAAGCAGTTTACCGATGCGCTTGACGCAAGTCTGGAGCGAGAGATGCCCGGACATATGACAGCGCCCACCAATTTCGTTGGTTTCCGTGATGGACTCGCGAATTCACCCGACACAAGGGCCATGTTGAATCGTTTAACTGCGATCAGTGGTTTGCGCAAACGCGGCCGCCCCGTCGTCTTTCCTGGGGCAAAGGCATTCCACCTTTACGAGACATTTGGCCTGCCGCTTGATTTCATGATGTCCGCTGCCCACGATTTGGGCGTTGATTTTGATCTTGCGGGATTTGAAGAGGCTAAGAGCGAGGAGCAAGCCCGCGCCCGCGCCAGTTGGAAAGGCGGCAGCCAGAAATCCGCCAGCCCCGCCTATCGCGAGCTACCGAAGACCAGCTTCCTAGGCTACAAGCAGCTAACCGCAAACAACGCCGAAGTCCTTGCCATAGTAAAGGAGGGCCAAGGCGTTCCCGCCGCCGCGGCAGGCGACCAGGTCGACGTAGTCCTCGACCAGACCAGCTTCTACAGCGACTCCGGCGGCCAGATCGGCGACACCGGCGTCTTCCTATCCCCCGACGGCAACTCGACCGTAGCCGACATTACCGGCTCCGTGCTTCCCGTTCAGGGCGTGCGCGCCCACAAGGCGTTGCTCAAGCAGCCGCTGGCCGTCGGCGACCACGTCAACGCGCAAGTCGATGGCCCGCGCCGCGACTCCATCCGCCGCAACCACACCGGCACACACATGCTCCACGCCGCGCTGCGCCAGGTCCTCGGTACCCACGTAAAACAGGCCGGCTCGCTGGTCGATCCCACGCGCCTGCGCTTCGACTTTTCGCATTTCGCGCAGGTGGCCGATGAGGAACTGGAAGAGATCGAGTCCATCGTCAACCGCGAAGTCCTCTCCAACGCCAAAGTGGAAACCCTCGAAGACGTGCCCATCGACGTGGCTGTGAACGAGTACCACGCCATGGCTCTCTTCGGCGAAAAATACGGCGACAAAGTTCGCGTCGTCAAGCTCTCCGACGGCTTCTCAACCGAACTCTGCGGCGGTACGCACACGGGCGCCACGGGCGAAATCGGCCTGATCAAGATTGTGAGCGAAGAATCGGTATCGTCGGGCGTGCGGCGGCTAGAGGCGATCACGGGGTTCGGCTCGCTGAATACTTTCCGCGAGGATTTTGCTGTAGCACAGGTCGCGGCGCAGGTCGCGGGGACAACAAGCGGCAGCCTTTCCGATGGGCTTCGCGCCAGGTTAGCTGCGCAGGAAGATGAGATGAAGAAGCTGCGGCGCGAACTGGACGAGATGCGGATGAAGTCCGCCGCCGGCGCGCTGGATGAAGCCCTGTCCCGTGCTGTCGAAGTAAAAGGCGTTCGACTCGTAACCCTCCGCGCCGACTCGCTGGAGCGCGGCCAGCTTCGCACCCTGGTCGACAACCTCAAGCAGAAGCTCGGCGAAGGCGTTGTCGTGCTGGCCTCCGCTCAACCCGAAGGCAAAGTTGCCCTCATCGCCGGAGTCACGCCCAGCCTGACCAAACGAATCCAGGCAGGCAAGCTAGTCGGAGCAGTTGCAAAGTTAGTGGGCGGCTCCGGCGGCGGCAAGCCGGAGATTGCCGAAGCCGGCGGCAAAGACCAATCGCAAATCGAAACAGCGCTGCAAGCGGCGACGGGCCTGGTTGCGGAACTGCTGGGCTAAGCCGCAAGGCGTGCCCCGCTAAACCGCAACCCGCCGCACTCGCGCCCCGATGCGCGTGAACACCTCCCAGGGAATCGTCCCGCACGTCTCCGCATGATCGAAGGCGGTATTGGTCTCCGCGCTCTGAGCGCCCAGAATCACAACCTCGTCCCCGGCTTCCACCCCGTCAATCTCCGTCACGTCCAGCACTGCCTGGTCCATGCTGATGCGGCCTGCAATGGGAGCGCGCTGGCCGCGGACCAGCAGGCTGAAATGGTTCCCGAGCCGGCGGTCGAGGCCGTCTCCGTAACCCGCCGCTACGAGCGCCAGCCGCATGGGTTCGGTAGCCACAAAGGTGCCGTTATAGCCCACCACTGCTCCGGCGGGAACGCTACGCACACCCACCACGCGAGTCTTCCAGCTGAGCACAGGCTGGAGCCGCACGCGAGCCTCATCCAATGCAGCGGAATCGAATCCAGGTTCAAACTCCGGGATCAACCCATAAAGCGCCAGCCCCGGCCGCAGCATCGTCCTCATTCCATGCCGATCGGCAAGATCCACAATTCGGCCAAGCCCACCCCCAACCAGCGCCGCGGAATTGCCCACATTCAGCCAATCCGCATTCAGCCCCGCAGCCTCAATTCGCTTCAGCGCCTTGTCCATGCGGACCAGTTGCTCCCTTGTAACCGCGCCGTCCGCCTCATCGGCAGCAAACAGGTGGGTCATCACGCCCTCAAGCAGCAGGGGCGACCCGGCACGGAACCGAACCAGTGTCTCCGCCAGGCCATCCAGCCCCACGCCCTGCCGGCTCATGCCCGTGTCAATCTCCAGATGCACCGGAACCGATGCGGTACGCGCTCCGGCTGCCCGCGCGGCCATTTCCAGCTCGTCCAATTGCCACGGCTCCCACGCCACGGCTGTCAACCTATGGCGCAGCAGTTGAGCGCCCTGACCCGGAAACACGCCTCCGATGACCAGCACCCGAGCATCTGCACAAAGCGCGCGCGCCTCCACACCTTCTTCAACGCTGGTTACGCCCAGCCACCGTGCCCCGGCCCGAACCGCGGCAGGAGCGCAAAGCGCAAGCGAGTGGCCATAGGCATTGGCCTTCACAATTGCCAGCAACTCAACGCCGGCAGGGGCAATGCCGGTTAGATATCGATAGTTTTCTTCCAGGGATCGGGTGCGGATTTCAACCCAGCAGGGGCGCGTTGGCATCGGTGAGTCCAATCAACAGTCTAACGCGGTGGCGCGGGCCACTCACGGCCTCAGCGCAAACGCAACCACTGTTTCGTGGCTGCCACCAATCTCGTCCAGCAATTCCGCCTCCAGCTCATGCGGAACCGTCATCTCGCACCCGGCAACATCCTCTTCGCTGGCCCCGACAAAGCACAACTCGCAATGCCCCAATTCATTTCCATCGCCCATGCGCACCGGCGGACCAAACACCCGGCAAGTCATGGGCCGCCACGCGTATACATCGCACCGGCCGGTTGCGGGGTCCAGCGCCGGGCACGCCGCCTCGTTTGCAAACTCCTCAAATCGTTCCTGATCTTCCGGCGAATCGCCCAGCTCGCCAGTCTCCTTGTCGCCTGGAAAATCCGGCCCATACTCGGCAACCCAGGCACGGGCCCGGCGCTCAATCTCCGCCGCCAAATCCGGGTCCGCCTCGCGCAGCTCCACCATCCCCGCACGCAGCCGCATAGCATCCAACTCGCTAATTGCAAATGCCCCATAGCAGCACTGCGTACACCCCAGCCGGCACACCAGCCAGTCGCCTGCCCGCCGCGAAGCGTTTGCCAGCGCCGCGTCCACAATCTGAATCAGCTCTCCATCCCTCGCCGGCAGGCTCATGCCGCCAAGCATACCCGATCTGACCGTTCTCACTCTTCGATTGCCTTCGGGCGCAACTCCGCGCTAATCTTCTTTCGAAGGTCTGGAGGTCACCATGCCTGAATCCCGCAGCACCGTTATCCCTGCCCTGCGCTACAAAGACGCGCCCGCCGCCATTGACTGGCTATGCGATGTCATCGGCTTCGAGCGCAAGGCCGTCTATGAAGGCCCAAATGGAACCATCGGCCACGCCGAGTTGAGTCTTGGCGGAGGCATGATCATGCTCGGCTCCGCAAAGGACGATGAGTATAGCCGCAGGTTTAAATCGCCCGCGGAGTTAGGCGGCGTTGAGACGCGCGGCGTGTATGTCGTCGTCCCCGACGCCGATGCGGTGCACGCGCGCGCCGTTGCCGCCGCAGCCGAAATCATTCGCCCGGTGCAGGACACGCCTTACGGCAGCCGCGAATTTGCAGTAAAGGATCCGGAAGGGCACTCGTGGAGCGTGGGAACTTATGATCCATGGGTTGCGCAGGTATAAGACCTTTCAGTTCAAATCCACAATCTTCCCCGGATTCATCCGATTCTCCGGGTCCAGAGCGCGCTTCAACGCCTTCATCACCTCAAGCGCTTCGCCGTGCTCCGCCTCAAGATATTTCTTCTTCCCATATCCCACACCGTGCTCGCCGGTACACGTGCCGCCCATCGCCAGCGCTCGCTCCACCAGCCGCGCCGCAAAGGCCTCCGCCTCCGCTTCCTGCTCCTCATCAAGCATGCACACCACATGAAAATTCCCATCGCCCACATGGCCCACTATCGTTGCCGGAAAACTCAACGCATCCAGATCGGCGCGCGTCGCCACAATGCACTCCGCCATGCGCGAAATCGGCACGCATACGTCCGTCGTCAGCTCGTTCGACCCCGGCTTGAGCGCACGCGACGCATAGTAAACATCGTGCCGAGCCTTCCACAGCCGCTCCCGACCCGCCGGAGACGTTTGCCAGTCGAACCCTAACCCACCGTGCTCCGCCGCCAGATGTTCCGCCATTCGGGCCGTCTCTTCCACCCCCGCCTGGCTCATGCCGTGAAACTCAAACAGCAATGTCGGCTTCACAGCCAGCTCCAGCCGCGAATACCGGTTCACCGCGTCCACTTGAATGGCGTCCATAAACTCGATCCGCGCCACGCTGAGCCCCAGTTGAATGGCCTCGATGACCGTCCGCACCGCGCCCTCCACGGTTTCAAAGGCGCATACCGCAACCCCCACCGCCTCAGGCAGCGAGTGCAGCCGCAGCGTAACTTCGGTGATCACGCCCAGCGTTCCCTCCGCGCCCACAAACAGCCGCGTCAGGTCGTATCCCGCGCTCGACTTCCGCGCCCGCGTACCGGTCGAGATCACGCGCCCATCGGCCAGCACCACCGTCAGTCCCAGCACGTTTTCACGCATGGTGCCATAGCGCACCGCCATCGTCCCCGACGCCCGGGTCGACGCCATGCCGCCAATCGTTGCGTCCGCTCCCGGATCGACAGCGAAGGTCAGCCCCGTGTGCTCCAGCGCCTTCATCAGTTGCAGCCGCGAAATTCCCGCCTCCACCGTGCAGTCCAGGTCTTCCACGCTCACCCGCTGCACGCGGTTCATCTGCCGCATGTCCACCGAGATGCCGCCGCGCAGCGCGTGAACGTGGCCCTCAAGCGAAGTCCCCGCGCCAAACGGAACCACCGCCAGCCCATGCCGCGCGCTTGTCTTCATAATCTCGCAAACTTCCGCCGTACTTTGCGGGAAGCACACCAGATCTGGCAGCGCCGGTGGGTGCGAGCTTTCGCCGTGGCTGTGGTGTTGGCGCGAGGCTTCCGCCGCCGTTACCCGGTCGCCCAGCAGCACACGCAGCTCGACCAGCGCCTGCTCAATTGTGGATTGGTTGGCGATCTCCATCTCCATCAAGTCATTTGTCCGTGAACAAAATCATAACCGGAATGCTGAAGTCACTGTCCGCGGGGCCAATCGGATATATTCGTCTGGTACCCCAGCGGAGGTCCTCTTGAGGTCCATTCAATTTGCCGTTCCCCTTCTGCTTTCGTCGCTGATCGCCCAGTCAACGCACGCCCAGCAACCCCGCCTTCTGGTCGCGCAAAAGGGCGAGCAAAGCCTCGCTATCGTCGATCCCATTGCGGGTTCGATCATCGCCTCCGTCCCCGAAGGAGGCACAACCGGCCACGAGGTCATCGCATCGTCCGACGGCCGCTTCGCCTATGTGCCCATCTACGGCAACTCCGGCGTGGGCAAGCCCGGAACCGACGGCAGCAACCTGGTGGTCATCGACATCGCCGCGCAAAAAATCGTGGGCAGCGTCGACTTCGGACACGGCGTGCGTCCCCACATGCCCCTCTTCGGACCCAAAGACGGCCTGCTCTACGTCACCACCGAGCTCGACCGTTCCATCACTCTCATCGACCCCAAGACCCTCAAGATCGTCGGCGCCATTCCCACCGGCCAGCCCGAGTCGCACATGCTTGCGCTCTCCCACGACGGCCTGCGCGGCTATACCGCCAACGTCGGCCCCGGCACCGTATCTGTCCTCGACATTCCTGGACGCAAGGTCATCGCAATCATCCCCATCTCCAACAACACACAGCGCATCTCCATAACGCCAAACGACCGCTGGGTCTTCACCGCCGACATGACCAAGCCGCAACTGGCCATCATTGACACGCACACCAATCAAGTAGCTCACTGGATTCCTCTGCCGGGCCTTGGCTACGGCAGCGCCCCCACGCTCGACGGCCGTTTTGAACTTGTCGCGCTCCCTCAACTCAACAAAGTAGCCGTCATCGACCTCAACACCATGCAGGTTGTGCGCTCGGTTGATACCCCAGCGGACCCGGAAGAGTTGCTGATGCAGCCCGGCGGAAAAATCGCGTGGGTCTCCTGCGTAGACTCGCACACCGAAGCCGAGCTGGACCTGACCACGTGGCAAATCACCCGCAAGATCGTCACCGGAAAAAACTCCGACGGCATCGCCTGGGCTGCAGCGCACTGAGGTAATCGAAACCGATCTCAGACAAGCAAAAAAGGCCGATAACTGTGATACGACAATAAGTATGACGAGGAACGGCGAGGTTCGGAAGATCAGACGCAGCTTCACCGTATCCGCGGAGGCGGTAACGTTCATATCAGAGACGCGCCTGCGGCGTGGAGCGAAGTCGGATTCAGATGCACTGGAAATGTTGCTGAGAGAAGCGATGCTGGAAGCCAAGCGGCAGGAAATAGATGCAGCTTACACGGAGTATTACGACACAGCTTCGGATGAAGACTTAGCTGAGCAGCGTGAATGGGCTGAGATGGCAGGGCCGAGCATGTGGCGTGGGATCCCTGAATGAATGCACGCATGAAGTCTCCGTTCCAACCCCTGGCCACCTTAGCCCTGATTGCCTTCGCCATCACAGCGGCCTCCCAAACGCCAGCGCAGCCGCCAACAGCCTCGCAGCCCCTCAACGGCTCAGTCTCCGACTACGGCACCACCTTCATCTTCAGCCCGCCTCCCATCTGCCCCAAATGCCTTGAAACCGAGACCGGCTTCCAATCGGTGAGCGATGGCCGTTATCTTCCCACGGTCACAACCATTGCGCCCTTCAACGCCAAGCTGGATTTCAGCGTGCTCGTCAACCTGTTGGACTCGGAGTCGACGGGCAGCGATCGAGCCACGCAGTTTGGCAACCGCTTCGATTTCGTCGCCCGCCAGCAGGTTCTTCAGAAAGGCGATTTCCTGCTGACGCTAGCGCCCCGCGGCGCCGTGTTCACTCGCGGCGTCAACGGCGGACGCGCCGGCGCAACAGCCGCTCCGCAGTTCAGCAAAGGCAACAACCTCATTGCCGCGAACTTCACCTTGACGGGGGCCATCGGCACATCGGCCGCAAATCCCAGAACAGACTATCAAGGCTTCTTTGACTATTTCCGAACGCTGGACCGCAGAGGAACGGCATTCTTCCTCGGCTTTGCGCATGAATTCACAGCCGGGCAGCAAACGGCGGGGACGGAAGAAGGTCTCGTGATTCCATTCCGCAACGGACAGGTCGAGCTTGAAAGCGCGCAACTCGACCTCAACACCACGCCGGAGTTGCAGCTTCAGGCGCGCGTCATCGTCAACTGGGGTCAGGTCTTCTCGCCCAAGTAGAAGCTAGAAGCCGCTATTGTCGTCGGTCGAGTCGATGGTCCGGCGGGACGCGGGAGACGGAGCGCGCAACGCGCCGACGATCGCCTTGATCGACGCTAACACGGCCGAGACTTGGCGCACTGGGCCGCTGACGGCCTCCGCCACATATTCGCCGGCCCGGTCGACGGTGTCCAGAGCCCCTGAGAGCATTCCATCGAGCCGTGCGCTCTGGCGATGCAGCCTTTCCAGGATTTCGGAGACTGACTCGTCCACCTCATACGACTTTTCCCGCAAAGTGCGCACCATCTCCGAAATGTCGTTGGTGGCTGCTTCCACCTTCGGAGCCAGGCGAGCGATAACCGTCCGCGTGCTGTCCACCACGGGCAGTATCGAGGCGCGCAGATCGTCGATATCTTCCTTGACGCCTTTTGCCGCCTTCCGAACAGACAAAAAGATGGCAAGAAGAATGACTGCCTGCGCCGACAGGGCTATCCCCGTCAGTGCAACAAAAGCCAACATGAGAGTTTCGTTGTTCAAGGCTTGCATCTGATCATGATCTCACGCGTGCTACCGCCGAATTCAAGAAAATTTTGGCCCATCCGCAATGGACGTGGGCGCACGTATTCCGGAGCCCCCGCGCAGGTAGCACTGCTCTCGCGGTAAGCTCCGGAGTGGTGGATGAAACAACACGTCAGCCGGACAGGAAATATCTCCCCTGAAAACGGCTGCCTAAAAATGAGTTGGCTCCGTGGAGTTCGCGGTCGTTTTATAAGCCTGCTTTCCCGCGTCGACAGCAGCGGTCACCCGCGTGGTCTGGTCGGCCACCAGGTTCTTGCCCCGCTCCACAAACTCTTCCCACTGCGCCCGCCCGCGATCCACAGCCTCGCGGCCGCGCTCCACGTATTCGCTCACCTGTTCCTTGCTCTTGTCTACCAGGGCGCTTACCTCCTGGGCTGCCTCCCTGGTGCGATTGCGCAGGTATTCAGTACCCTCGCGCGCGCCAGTAACCAGGTCTTCCCGGGTCTCGCGCCCACTCTTGGGAGCATAAAGAATGCCCACCAGAGCGCCAACGCCAAGCCCTGCCAGAAACCATGCCAAGCCGTATGCCTTGTTATCCTCTGCCATGATAATGACTCTCCTCTCGCTCAACTCCAACAAAGCATGAGCGTATCAAAACTCTCCGGAATGCCGCAAACTGAAGCCAATCCGCGGGGGCCGGTCAGGAAGGCCGGCGCGCACTCCCAGCGGAAGTGAGACGTCACGCGGCCTCATCCCGTTGGATGCCATTCAGCCAATGAAGTTGCAACACCACCATTGGATTTTGAGGTAATCCTAGCACGGATCGAAGCAGCTCAAAGTAAAATTTCCCGCATGCCGTGGGCTCGCTTCACGCAGTCCCTGCCGCCAAAGCAAGCGCCTTTGCAGCCCTCAGAGCAGCCACCGGATCTCCGGAAGGCCGAAACTCCATGGCCACGTTGTGCCGGTAGTTCAATTGCGCAAGCTTGTGGAAAATGTTGCCGTAGTTGATTTCGCCAGTGCCGGGGTCGTGGCGTCCAGGCACGTCGGCCACGTGGATAAGCCCGATTACATCAATGTTCTTTTCAAGCTTTTCGATCAGGTTCCCATATCCCATCTGCTCGTGAAAAATGTCGTAGAGGAACTGGACCTGGGGATGGTTCACGGCGCGCACCACTTCGATGGCCTCAAGGGCAGAGGTGAGGAAATATTTGGGGCTCTCTTCCACGTGAATGCACTCCAGCAGCAGGCGCACCGGCTGGCCGTCGATCCTTCTACCGTCGATCACTTCTGCGGCTGCCTTCAGCGCTTCAACGCAGCTTTGGCGTTGCTGCTCGCGTGAAAGCCCCGGCACCACGTTACCCGAAAGGACGATCATGGCGGGGCACGACAGCGCTTCCATCGGAGTGAGCGCCTGCTTCAACTCGGCCACGAAAGGAACGAGTTGGCTAGGGTCGGCGATACCTTTGCTGTGACCTGCATGTTCCAGTCCCGCAGTGGCGTCGAACCGTATGCCGAGCCTCTTGCGCGCGTCGTTTGCGCGGGAAAAGTCGGCTTCGGACCACTTGCTGTATTCGCCCACCAACTCGACATTGCTGTAACCCGCTTCGGCCACCTTGGCTAACCGCTCCTCAAACGGCAGGCCGTTGAAGACAGTCCAGAGCATGACAGAGAGTGCGAACGGCGGCTCTTTAGCTGAATCCGTGCTGCCCGAGCCTGCAAGAGCTTCTGCTGGCAGTGAAGGTGCAACGGCGGCCAATGCGGCTGCCCCCATGGCTTGCGTAAACGTGCGACGATTCATGAAATTCTCCTACTGCTTGTTTCAAAAGCATGCTTTGTATCAGGGCACGACTTTACTCGTGCCGAAGAGCGCATGAAAGACGAGGGGTTTTAACCCCCGCGAAATGACCTCTGAGCTGCGCGGCCATTTTTGAGACACGCTCTAAGCATCGTTGTAGACCGCCGAGCAACCACTGTCATCGCAGGTTTCACGGCTTCTTTCCCATCTTTCGCGACCGCCGCAACTCCTGCCAATCCTTTTCGGTCTGGTCCGCATACAGCGCTCCAAATTTACCCAGCGCCTCGGCGAATCCGTCTCCGGATCCCAGATAGCCGGCGATGGTTCGAGGGTCGCCGCTGCGGGCGTGGCCGCGCGCCAGCAGTTCGCCGCACACCTCGCCGTATGCCTGCAGGCCGCCTTCAGCCAGGTCCGTCAGGTCAATCGAGCCCTTGTGATCGTTCAGTTGGCGCACCAGGTAATTGCGGTTGCCAATGTGCGTCCATCCCAGAAATGGGTCGGACTGCAGTTGCATGGCGCGCTGCCCGTCTGCCACGCGCTGGCCGTTGTGGTGGGCCGGGTGCGCATCGGGAAGATAGGCCGCGTAGCCTGACGCCGGCTCTTCCTTGATCTGCAGAAACAGCGGATCAGCCGGCCCGTTGCCTTCAAAATAAACGCAATAGTCGCGCAGCCCCACCGATCCCGTCCCCACCACTTTGAAAGCCACATCCACCGGCCGATAGAACCCCAACAGGTGCTGCCGCTGCGGCTCCAGCATCTCCCTGTAAGTTGCTAGCGATGCCAGCACCGCTGCGGCCTGCGCCGCGGTTACACGAGTCAGAATCGGCTTCGACTCGCGGAAGCGGCGAGCGCCCGGCTTATCCGGTACAGGCTCCGTGAGCTGCTCCAAAGTATGTTGCGGCGTGGCGCGCTCGGCCTTCAGCAGCGCCTTATGCACCGGCGCAACAGAGCCCATCCGGTGAACCTGGTAGCGGCCAACCTCAATGCCCGGCATTTCGGCGAACGTATGCATCAGCGTGCAGTAGCGCTCAACACACAACTCCACCGCGCGCACTGCCGCTGCATCCTTGTGGCCCGATCCGCGCCCAGCCAAAACCAGAGACGCGGCCATGCGCTTCAAATCCCATTCAAAGGGCCCGCGGATGGTCTCATCGAAGTCGTTGATGTCGAATACCAGCCGCCCATCGGGAGCGGCATAGGCGCCCAGGTTGCGCACGTGCGCATCGCCGCAAAGCTGGCTCACGATGCCGGTATTGGGCAGCAAGGCCAAGTCCGCGGCCATCACCGGCACTGCGCCCCGAAAATAGCCGAACGGCGAATCCGCCATCAGCTCGTACTTCAGCTTGACGAGCGCCGGGACACGGCCAGACATCGACCGGGCAAGCAGCGAAATCGAAGATGTTTTGCGCGATTTGCAGTTGAAATCGCAGTGTTCCTGGCGGCCAACCTGCTTGCGCCGCGCCTGGCCAAGATTGGTGCGTTCTTCCGGAGTTGCCCAGTGCATGTGTGGCACCATACACTCTCTGCCCGCTGCGTGCAACCGGCTTATGCCGGTGATTTACACTTCTGGCAGCAAGCCGGCACGATGAAATCGCTCGCCGCATGGATGAGTCGCCAGATTCCGGAGGAATGACCTTTGACCCATCTGACGCATCTGACGCAATTGACGCGTGTGACGCGTGCTGTCACTCTCTTGCCCTCGGCCATTGCCGTCCTCCTTTCGGCTGCCGTCTCCCTTGCCGCGCAGGCTCCTCAAACGCCCCTGACTGTTGAAGCAATCTTTGCCCATGCTCCCATCATCGGACACCCGCCCGAAAATCTCACCTGGTCGCCCGATTCCGAGCACCTGACCTATGACGACGGCGGCGAACTCATCGACATGGACCCCGGCACGGGCAAGCCGCATGTGCTGGTGAGCAGCGCCAAGCTGGCTCCGCTCACGGGCGCAGCAGACTCGGAGAAGGACCGCGATCGTCGCGAACGCTACAAAGTGCCGGAGTACCAATGGGCTCCAGATTCCAGGCATCTCCTGTTTGATTCCAACGGGCGATTGTGGCTTTACGATCTGAGCAACGGCACCGGCGTACAGGTCGGATTTACCGGAGCCGCCTCCGGCGACGACCCGAAGTTTTCGCCGAACGGGCAATATGTCTCGTTTGTGCGCGACCACGCGCTCAGTGTGATTCGCCTCAAGGAGCCATGGGCAGGCACAACCGTGGTCGCTCCCCTCCCCAATCCGGATACGCACCAGGTGGTGCTCAACGGCGAAGTGGACTGGGTCTATGAGGAGGAGCTGGATGTTCGAAGCAACTACTTCTGGTCGCCAGACTCCAGCCGCCTGGCCTACCTGCAGATGAACGAGACCGATGTGCCGCAGTATCCCATCACCGATTGGATACCCACGCACCCCACCGTGGATATGCAACGCTATCCGCAGCCGGGCGATATCAATCCCGATGTGCACGTCGGTGTAGTCAGCGCCTTCGGCGGCAAAACCGTATGGGTGAAACTTCCCTTTCACGCAGGACAGGACTACATTCCGCGCTTCGGGTGGGCCGATCCAAGGACGCTTTGGATCGAGACACTGACGCGCGACAATAAACACCGGGCGATCTATCTAGCCGACTCCGCCTCAGGCCGGTGCCATAAGGTGCTCGAACTGGCAGACGATGCCTTCATCGACGAGAGTTATGACGTGGATGTCGGGGCCGGAAGCATCGTACTTACAAATTGGTCCGATGGACATAACCATCTCTATCTTTACAGTTACGATCAGGCCAGCCCCGGCTCCAACACGGCTAAGCTCGAGCGCCAGCTTACCAAAGGCGACTTTGAAGTTCAGGATGTGTTGCGCGTCGATCGCACGAAAAAGGTGGTGGACTATAGCTCAAACGAGGGTAACTCGCTGGAAAGTCAGTTATGGCAGGTCAGCTTCGACGGCCAGCGAAAACAGTTCAGCGCCGGCCCAGGACATCATGAGGGCGTTATTGCGCCCGACGGCAGTGCATTTGTCGACAAGCAATCCACGCGGATGTCCCCTCCGGCTCTGAGCCTGTGCCATGCAGCAGGGAGATGCAAGACCTTTTGGGCGACGAATGCGCTCGAACCCTATGGACTTCGTGCACCGGTGCAGCTTGAAGTAAAGGCTCACGACGGCGCAACGCTTTACGCAACGCTGCTGCTGCCGGAAGGCGCGGCTCCAGCCAGTGTGCCGCTTATCGTCAACCCATACGGAGGCCCCGGCCCTCAGGATGTAGCCAACAAATGGAGCGATGCATTGCTGTTCGATGAGTTACTCGCCCAGCATGGCTTCGCCGTTCTCCACGCCGACAATCGCGGCACAGGGGAGCGCGGACGAGCCTTTGCCCAGGCGGCTTATCATAACTTCGGTCCCGTCCAGTTAGAAGATCAGCTAACTGTCATGGACGCGGCGCTCGCACAATATCCGCAACTCGACCCAAAGCGCCTGGGCTGGTGGGGATGGAGTTGGGGCGGCACTTTCACGCTCTATGCGCTCTCTCACTCCGACCGCTTTCGCGCCGGAGTTGCTGTAGCTCCAGTTACCGACTGGCATAACTACGATTCAATCTATACAGAGCGATACATGAGCACGCCAGCGGACTTTGCCGCCGGTTACAAAGACTTTTCCGTGGTGAATTCGGCGGCCAATCTCAAGGGGCGTCTGCTGCTGGTGCATGGAACCGGAGACGACAATGTGCACTTGGAAAACTCAGTCCAGTTTGTGCAGAAGCTGATCGAGGCCGGGATTCCCTACGACCTTCAAATTTATCCGCGCAAGACTCATTCCATCTCCGGCCCGGACGTGCGCACCCATTTGTTCAATCGCATTCTCACGCATTTCGAGCAATACTTGAAGCCCCCGATGCAATGAGAACTTCACGCCGTAGGCGCAGGGGAGAGCTACGTATGCCGCCG
>Ga0302140_10005854_pt1 | contig 15477 bp, 14 predicted proteins | sample I_Bog_E1_1_FD_202095 | JGI IMG/M metagenome (GOLD analysis project Ga0302140, IMG submission 202095) | Peat permafrost microbial communities from Stordalen Mire near Abisko, Sweden - I_Bog_E1_1 | ecosystem: Environmental > Terrestrial > Soil > Wetlands > Peat | place: Sweden: Abisko, Stordalen...
CCGTGCGCGTCGAGCCGCCGTGCCGCGAGCGACTCGATGCTCTCGTGCACGCCTAGAAGATGCCCTCGCCGCCTCGCTGACGAGCGAGGACAGTGGCGAGACCGGCGGCACCCACGAGGAGCAGGCCCTCTAAGAGATCCGGCGCCCAGTTCGTCGCGCCGAGGAACGTCAGCCCGCTGACCAACACGGCGACGAACAACAGTCCGACCACGGTACCGACGGCGTTGGGCCGACCGGGGTGGATGACGGTCGCCGACAGGAAGACGCCCGTCAGTGCGGGGAACAAGAAGCTCGGCCCGGTGGAGGAGTCTGCGCCACCTTGTTGGATGGAGAGGAAGACCCCGGCGATCGCCGCGATGAGGCCGGCGGTCATGAAGCACAGGAACACCGTGCGCGGAACGCCGATGCCGACGAGACGAGCGGAGCGTCGATTCGACGCGATGGCTTGAATGTAACGACCGAAGGGGGTCTGTTCGAGCAGGAACCACACCCCAAGGATGACCGGTAAGAAGATCCAGGTGAGTTTCGGAATGGAGAACCAGTTCGACGAACCGAAGATGATGATCTTGTAGGACATGCCCGCGCCGATGGTGTTGTTCTTCGTGTACCACTCCATCAGTCCCGTCAGGGCAATCTGACTACCGAGCGTGGTGATGATGGCGCTCATGTGGTACCGAGCGATCAGCAGGCCGTTGATGGCCCCCAACAGCGTCCCGACGATCAAGGCACCGATGATGGCGGGCACGAGTGAGAAGTTCGCGCGGGTCAACAGCGTCGCGAAAGTACACGAGGACATCCCGGCGATCGCGGCCACCGAGAGGTCGATGTACCCCGCCGCCAAAGGGATCAGCGCCGCCAGGGCGATTGTGGCGACCACCGTCTGGTTGCTCAGCGTGGTAATCAGGTTGGCCTTGGAGAAGAAGTCGGCTGAGGTACGCGGATCCACGCAGAAGAACACGACGACGGCGGCCAGTAGTGCCAGCAGCCCGTAGTGCTCGAAGAAGTTCAGCACGGGGCCGCGCTCTTTTATCGTCCGGGTGCTCGGCGCCGTTGCGACCACGACGTCCTCGCCCTCTTCGGGCGTGTCGCCGCTATCGAGATCGTTCTTAGAGAAGATGGACACGGTGTGCTCCTGATTTCACGGTGACGAGACGGCGTGGTTGTACCACCACCGTCATCGTCGACGGTTGATTACACGGCATAGGCGAAGTCCGTTAGGTGCTTGGAGTCGATGTCGGGGTGGCGAACCTCGCCGACCAGGCGACCCTCTCGTAACACGAGGACTCGGTCGCTCACCTTGGCGAGCTCTTCAAAGTCCGAGACGACCAGAATGACGGAGGTCCCCTTTTCGACGGCCTGGCGGATGATGGCGTAGATATCCGATCGAGCACCGACGTCAACGCCTTGGGTGGGTTCATCGAGCAGCAAGAGACGAGGGTGACGCCGGAGCCACCGCGCGATCATCACCTTTTGTTGATTGCCGCCCGAGAGTGAGGAAAGCAGCGCCTTCTCGGAACTTGTCTTAATGCCAAACTCGACGACCGAACTCTTGGCCGCTTGATTCTCAAGTCGCCGACCCATGTGAAAGTGTCGCCAAAACTCGGGGATCGAGGCCGCGAGGACGTTCTGTTCAACGTTGAGAACCGAGAACGCCGCCTCACCGGCGCGGTCCTCGGGGATGAATCCGATACCTGCCGCCATGGCCTTGCGCGGGTTGCGGAGTTGGAGTGGTTGGTGGTCGAAGCGGATCTCGCCGGCCTCGACCGCACGCTCGCCGAAGATCGTCCGCAATAACGTCGAGCGGCCCGAACCGAGCAGGCCCGCGACACCCACCACCTCGCCGGGCAAGATGTCGAAACTCACGTCACGCAGGGGCCCGACGCTTAAGTGCTGCACTTCGAGAATCGGGACCTCGCTCGTGGGCTTGGGCATCTGCGGTAGCGCTTCGTCGAGTGGTCGGCCGGCGATGTATTCGACCAACTGGTTGTGCGTGAGGTCTTCTCCCGCGACGTCGGCGACGACGCGTCCGTCACGAAGGACCGTCACCTGGTCGGCGTTGCCGATGATCTCGCCGAGGTGGTGGGTAATCATCAAGACGGCGACGCCTTGATCGGTGAAGGTTCGTAGCGCGGCTAAGAGTGCGGCGACCTCTTTCACCGGAAGCGCCGACGTCGGCTCGTCGAGCACAAGTATGTTGCCTTCTGGTTCAACGATGTCTTGGAGGGCACGAGCGATGGCGACCAGCGTGCGCGTCGACGCGTTGAACTCGCCCAGCGCCGCATCGGGGGAAAGGGAAAGTCCGGCCTTTTCCAAGTCGATGACAGAGCGTTGACGGAGCTTGCGCCAGTTGATCCGGCCACCCACGCCGCGGGGATAGCCCCGACCCATCGCCAGGTTCTCCGCGACCGAGAGTTGCGGGAAGACTCCGGGGTCTTGGTGCACGAAGTGCAAGCCGACCGAACGCGCAATCGCCGGCTTCATCCGCGCGGGGTCGACGCTTTGGCCGTTGATCACGAACTCTCCGGCGTCGGCTTGCTCCACGCCGGCGAGGATCTTGACGAAGGTCGATTTACCCGAACCGTTTGCGCCGAGCAGTGCGTGCAGCGTGCCGGCGCGCACGTTGAAACTGACGTCATCGAGTGCTTGGGTACCCGCAAAGGACTTCGAGACCTGCGTCGCCTCGAGAACGTACTCGCCGGCCATCAACGCTCGTCCCGATCAATCGCTACGTGGCGCACACCACTCCTCGCCGACGGCGCGCCCACGGCGGGGCTTGAGCAGACGGCCGACGAGGCAGAAGTCAGCGCGCATTCGTGACGTCGTGACACACTCCCCCCTCTCAGCCCCTCAAAGTGCCCGACATCTGGACACTTGTTCTGCGATACGAACAGTAGACCGGACCCCGGCACCTGTCAAGTGAGGTATCGGACCGGCGTCTCAACGATAATCCCGTCGACGAACGGGGCTCGTTCAGCTTGACGACGGATAGAGCGAGCGGAGGAAACCTTGGAGGTAACCGAACTCCTCGTGGACGTGTCGAAGTCGACCGGGACCCAAGAGTTCCCGGTCGCTGGTGTCGTCGACGACCAGCCACCAACGACTTCGCAGCTCGGTACCGTAGTCGCGCTTGATAGCCACGTGAACGAATCGTCCCGACTCTTGCTCGGCGGGCCGGTCCTGTTCATCGAGAAAGTGCACCGTTGCGAAAAGTGCCATCCCCACGCCGTTCGGCTCGAAGAGGGACGTATCGAAATGCTGCTCCAGAGGCTGGAAGGTGATCTCGGTGCGCAGCACCCGGTCCGCCCCGCCGTACTGGTGATAGGTGAGATGGGTCGCCCCGATATGGGTACCGGCCTGCTTGCCGCGGGACCAGGCGAACTTCTTGTGATCGCAGGGGTGGAACTGAAAGTAGAGCTCCGCGTCCATGTTGGAGAACCACCACTCGATCATCGCTGGCTCGATGCCGTCGAGGTGATCGAGGGCGCTCACGCGCATCTCGACCTCCGAGATCGTCTCCACTGCGTCGTGCCACTCCTTTGCGCGCACTACGTCATTTGCCTCAAAGCGTTCCATGGTCTCCCGTCATTTCACATCGATTCATTAAGTGCCGACCATCACCACAGCGAGGGTCGCCGGCTTTGTGCCGAGGTTTCGCCAGCCGTGCCGCGTGGCGTTTTGGACGACCGTGTCACCGGCGTGAAGGTGCACGGGCTCGCCGTGACCCAGGTCGAGCCAGATCTCCCCGTCGAGGATGACCACGTAGTCGACCGTTGGCGTTACGTGCATGCCGCTGTCACCGGGCTCAAAGAGGTCGGCGAGGTCCGGGGTGACCAGACGCTGCTCCGACGCGGCGAGCGCTGCGTTGAAATCGGCCGAGTGGAACGTCTCGTCGGGCGGGAACGTCACGACGACGAAGACCGTCTCGCCACGCTCGGGGAGTCGCTTGCGAACCCGCAGGGCTTGATCGGGGCTGTCGACGAGCGAGTCATCGGGACGCGTGGACCAAAGGAGGCTTTCGCTCATCCCCGGGATATGGATGAAATCGTGGCTCCGAATGCTCTCTCCGTCACTCGCGACGACGGGTTTGCCTTCGTGTTCGGTAACGACCACTCGACGCACACGCACGGTCCTACCGTCCTCCCCGGTCACGCACAACGAGAAACACGTCCCTCTTCTCCCACCCCGTCAGGATGCACCTAGTGCCCGCCATGCGACCACTCGTTCTACGATATGGACACTATGAGGCACGCGAGGCGCTGTCAAATCACGAGGTGAAGTGAATTCGTGTCGCTCAGTTGGGCGTGAACTCGCCCTTGAGCTCCGCGCTGATGTCGAGCAACGACTTTTCGATGAGGTCGCGCTCGAGTGCGAAGCGCTGGGTCGGCACCGGGACCGAGAGAGCGAAGACCGTGCCGAAAGGATCGGTCGCGCCGATGGCCACGGTGGAGATCCCCGAGTCGTACTGCTCGAGGTCGTAGGCGAGGCCGCTCTCGCGGATCGCGGCAATCTCCTCCATGAGTTCGCCCTTGTTGCGCAGCGTGCTTTGCGTGAACTGTTCGAACGTCTTGGGCACCAGTTTTCGCACGGTGTCGTCGTCGAGTTCGGAGAGGATGGCCTTGCCCTTGGCCGTGCAGTAGAGCGGAAAGACCGCGCCGACGTCGCTCACCGCCCGCAGGTGGTGGTGCGTCTCGACGACGTGGATGACCCGAACCTGGTCACCGTCGAGGATGCCACAGTCCACTGTCTCACCGGTCGACTCGTTCACCCGACGCATCAGTGGGGCGACCTGGTCGCGAAGTTCACTGCGGCTGGCCGTCGCGATGCGGACGAACTCGGTGCCGATGCAGACGCGTCCCGCGACGGCCGCGCTCATGAGCAACCCCTCGGCCGTCAGGGCGCCCACCAGACGGTGCACCGTCGAGCGAGGGAGTTTCAGTCGATTGGCCAGTTGCGAGAGCGTGAGGCCCCAGGGTTCACCATCGAGTGCACGAAAGATCTGCCCAACGCGCGCGATCACCTGCACACCGCCCGAATTCACTTCGGCCGACTCTCCGGGCTCGATGCTCATCTACTCCCTCCTCGTTCTCGCACGTTGCCGCCACGCGCCACCGTAGCGGCGTCGCTCACACCTTAGGGCTCGGCCTCTGACGCGTCGCGGCTCATCGGTCACGCAACTGACCGGCGTACCGCTCCTTCGCTACCACGCGGAGTGACCCGCGTCCGCCGCCACCACCGCACCCGTCATGAAGGAGGACTCGTCACTCGCGAGGAAGATGATCACCGACGCGATCTCTTCGGGCTGCGCGTAGCGCGGCAACATCTGGCGCCCAGTGAGCATCTTCGTCGCGGCTTCCTTGTCCTCGAAACTTTCGAGGTGCACGCGCGACATCTCCGTCGCCACCCCACCGGGACAGACGGCGTTCACGCGGATCGTCGGCGCGAACTCCGCCGCGGCCGCTCTGGTAAGGCCGAGCACCGCGGATTTCGAAGGACAGTACGCCGACACGTTGGGCAACGCCACGAGCGCACCGACCGACGCGACGTTCACGATCGAACCCCCACCCGCTCGACGCATGGCGGGCGCCGCTGACTGGATAGCCAGGAGATGCGAGTAGCAGTTCACCCCCATGAGCGCGTCGAAGTCCGCCTTCGTGGTCTCCTCGAGGGACTTCAGGATGAGGATGCCGACGTTGTTGACGAGTACGTCGACTCGTCCAAAGGCCGACTCGGCCTCTCCCACCAAGGCTCGACTCACCTGGTCGTCGGTGACGTCGCCGGGGACAATAACGACACCCCCGCCGAGTGCGGTGAGCTCCTCCTTCAGCGCCTCTAGCCCTTCGGCATCGAGGTCAGCCAACGCCACGTTCGCACCCTCTGACGCGGCCGCGCGGGCGGTTGCTCTGCCCACGCCGGTCGCCGCTCCCGTCACCAAGACGGTCCGTTCACTCAGTCGAGACCCACTCACACCCATCTCCTTTTATCCATTGCTTATTCGTTGTACATCCTGGCGGGTCATTCGGCTACCCACTCCCGCGACGCTTCGGCGCGGTCGACGATCTCTTTCGCCAGCGCCAGCGACGACGTCGCCGCGGGCGAGGGTGCGTTACGAACGTGCAGTGACCCCGGCATCTCTGAAAACACGAAGTCATCCACTAACGAACCGTCGCGGCCAAGCGCCTGGGCGCGCACCCCGCTAGTGACGCCCTCGCGGATGCCCAGGGACTCGACGGCCGGCACGTAGCGTGCGGCGGCAGCGAGCAGCCGTCGCGACGCCGCGGCCATACGAACCTCCGCGATCCCCGTTCGCCAGAACCTCCGGCCCATTTTCCACGTCCCGGGCCAGCGAAGGGTGTCCGCGACGTCGCGCCACCTTACCCTCGAGACGCGGTACGCGTCGCGGGCCAGGACCATCATGGCGGTTGGTCCCAGCACGACGTCGCCGGACACCAGCTTGGTCACGTGTACCCCGAGGAAGGGCAACTCGGGTTCCGGCACGGGATAGACGAGGCCCCTGACGATCGGATCGCGCGAGCGTTTCAACGTGAGGTACGCCCCACGAAATGGCACGATCTGCGGATCCGGGGACGCCCCCGCGGCCACCGCCAGGCGGTCCGACCACAAGCCGGCGCAACCGATCACGAAGCGCGCACGCACCGCGTGCCCCTCGCTCTCCACGCGCGTCTCTTCGCCGTCACGAACCAGCGAGCGGACGTCGGTGTCGAATCGAATCTCGACGCCCTCGGCGAGCAGCTCGTCAGCTAGCGCGGTAGCGACGTCGTAGTAGTTCACGATGCCGGTGTGAGGACAGTGCAACGCCGCGATGCCGCGCGCGCCCGGCTCGACGTCGACAATCTCTTCGGCGGTAAGTCGACGGAGCCCGGGCACGCCGTTGGCGAGACCCCGGCGCTCCAATTCGTCGAGTCCGCTCAACTCGCGCGGCTCGAGGGCGACGATGAGTTTGCCGCAGCGTTCGTAGTGGATGTCGTGTTGGTCGCAGAACTCGTACATCAATTTCGAGCCCTCGACACAGAGCCGAGCCTTTAACGAGCCCGGGGTGTAGTAAATCCCACTGTGGATCACGCCGGAGTTGTGCCCCGTTTGGTGTTGGGCGACGTCGCGCTCGCGCTCGAGTATCAGGATCGAGAGCCTCGGGTGACGCCGACGTAGTTCGCGCGCGACGGCGAGGCCGAGGATGCCCGCACCAATGATGACGACGTCCACTCGCTCGAACGAGTCTCGATCACTCACCCGGGCCACGCTTTCTCGCTCACGTCGGTCGTCGCGGCGTCGCGACTCGAGGACTGATCGAGCAGCCCTTGGGAGATTTCGGCGCGCCGGCGCTCGGCCTCGCCCGGTCCCCACTCGTAAAAGCCCCGTCCGCTCTTCGCACCGAGGTCGCCGCGCGCGACCATGTCAACGAGATAGGGGTGAGGCACGGGAGTGACGTCGAGGTCGGGCATGACGATCTCGTGGATCGAGAGCGTCAAGTCGGTGCCCCCGAGGTCGGCCTGCTCGAGTGGCCCCACCAGCGCGAGACGCCGACCGAAACCGTAGCGAACGACCGTGTCGATCGTCTCGGCGGAACACACCCCGTTCGCCACCAACGCGATTGCTTCGCGCTTGAGGGCGTGCTGCATCCGGTTACCGACGAACCCGGGCACGTCGACGCGAACGTGGACAGGCTTGAGGCCGACGACGTTGAGGAAGGCAATGGTCTCGCGCACCACGTCGAGGGACGTCGTGGTCGACTGGACGACTTCAACCAACGGCACGAGGTAGGGCGGGTTCCAAAAGTGCGTCCCGACCACGCGCTCGGGTCGCGCGACGGCTTCGGCGATGACACCGATTGGTATCGCCGAGGTGTTGCTCGCCAGAATCGTCGAAGGAGCGACGAGGCCTTCCAGCGAGGCGAAAATTGAATGCTTGACCGCAACGTTCTCTGGTCCGGCTTCGATGACAATCGTCGCGTCTTGGACGGCGGACTGAAGTTCGGCGTGCACGGATATGAACCCGAGCAACTCTTCGGCGTCAAGATTTACCTGGGACGCGATGATTTCGGCGCGCTCGCGTAGCGATTCACGGGTGCGAACGTCGGGGTCGAAGATCGAGCACGCGACGTGCGCGCTTGCCATCACCACCGCGATGCCGACGCCCATCAGTCCCGCGCCGACCACCGCCACGGCCTGGGTCTCACTCGCCACGTCGCACCACCAGGTGATTCATGTGGAGGTGTAGCCGCCGTCGACGTAAATGATCTGACCCGTCATGAAGTCGGACGCGGCGGAAAGAAGATAGATCGCTATGCCGATGAAGTCCTCGGGTTCACCGAGTCGCTTCATCGGGATTCGCGCGTAGTTTCGCTCGCGAGATGCGGCGCCGGCTTCGGTGTCGGCGAAGATCCACTCAGTCAGATTCGAGCGAAACACCGACGGGGCGATCGCGTTGACGTTGATGCCTCGCGGGCCCCATTCGGTGGCCAGGGTCTTGGTGAGTGAATCGACGGCACCCTTGGACGTGCAGTACGCGGTGTAGCCCGCGGGCGAACCCTGTCGACCGCGTACCGAAGAGACGAGCACCATTCGACCGGGACCGCCTCGCTGGGCGACGTGGTCGCCGTAGGCCTTGGCGATGAGCCACGGGCCGCGCACGTTGGCGTCCATGATCTCCTCCCAGTCCTCGACGCTCATCACTTCGATCGCGGCAGGCTTATTAAATCCCGAGGCGACGAGCACGGAGTCAACCCGACCGAAGAGTTCCACACCTTTGGCGATGAGCGTTTCCGCGTCGGCCAGGGTGTCGGGTCGAAGGACGAGCGTCTCGACGACGCCACCGTTCGCGCGAGCCTCCTCGGCCACTTCCTCGAGCGGCGCGTGTGAGCCTGAGACCAGGAGGAGATTGGCGTCAAGGGCCGCGAGCGCGATGGCGATCGCGCGGCCCATCGCGCCCGAGGCGCCGGTGATGACGATGGACTGACCCGACAAGTCAAAGAGCGACAGCGGGTTGGAGAGGGCCGCCGAACTCATTGGGCGCCCGATTCCGAAGGGTCCGTCGGCACTCGGAACTTCTGTTCTGGGTCGATCACCGCGACGACGCGGATGGGACTTCCGTCACCCTGGGCGAAGCGACTGGGGAAGGCCATGAAGGTGCAGCGCTTTCCCGTGACGGCGTCAAGCTCTCCCCCGACGTTCTCGATCCCCGGGATGCCGTTGAGCAAGAGAATTCGATGGGCGGGCTCCCAGTCGGGAAAGTCGTCCGCGACTTCTCGCCCGGTGTACTCGCGGTACTCGTCGATGAGGTGGGGCAGGATCGGACCGGGCCCGTGCTCGGCCATTCGCGTGCCGAGGGGATGGTCGAGCGCCTGCACATCGACCCCCACGAGTTTCACACTTCGATCGACGAGCCACTGCGCGGCGTCGGTGTAGAGGCCCGGGGAGTAGGAGTAGTAGTCGTCGTTGTCCCCGTAGAGCCGGTGCGCTCCCGTATTGATCATGACGATGTCCCCGGGCTCGATACGCGGCGTGGCGTTCTCGAGGTCCTCAGGTGTGATGACCTCCCACTTTCCCTTAGGAATCGAGACCGCGACACCGGTGCCGAAGAATTTCCAGAGCTCGAACTCATTGAGGTACGGCGTGTTCGACTCCACGTGGATGGGTGAGTCCATGTGCGTGCCGCGGTGCAAGATGCCGTCGTACTCAACGACGTATTGACCGTGCATCCCGTGGTAGAGCAACTTGTTCGTCACTAGTGGCGGGCTGAAGGGCGAGGGCCACTGGGGCATGTTGTGGGACAGTTCGTGACTGAGGTTGTAGAACGTGAGACCGTCCGGGCTGGTGGTGGGCATCAGGCTCCCTTTTCAATTCGGTACTCGCCCGTCGAGTCGACGATGGCCACGAACCGCACGATGCACGCGTCCCCCTGTGGCCAGTACCAGGGCATCGCGTGGAACGTGCAGCGCCGCGAGGTGACGAGATCGACGTCGCCGCCGACGTTCTCGATCGTGGGCACGCCGGCCTCGGCGAGCAGACGGTGCGCGGGCATCCACTCGGGGAAGTCCTCGACCACGGTGCGTCCCGTCTTCTTCTTGTAGCGGCGCGGAAGTTCGACGACGTGCGGACCGATGAATCGGTGCGCCTGGGCGAGTGACGTGGCGAGGGGGTGGTCGATGGACGCCGTATCGATCGCGACCAAGGTAACCTCTCGGTCGATCAGCCACTGGGCGGCCGCGACGCTGAGTCCCGGCGAGTGGCCAAAGTACTCCATAGAGTCCGAGTACCCCTCGTGCCAGCCGGTATTGATCACCACGACGTCGCCCTTCTCCACGCGCGGAGTCGCGGCCTCGAGGTCGGCGGGCTCGACGTACTCCCACTCACCCTTGGGTACGTGGAGCACGACACCGTTCGCGAAGAACCGCTCCAGGGGAATCTGGCCAACCCCGAGGCCCCGCTGGGCGAGGTGCAGTGGGGCATTGACGTGCGTGCCGTTGTGCATCACCGTGACGAGGTGGCTGGTTAAGACACCGTGCATGGCGTGCGTCGCGACGCGGCGAATTTGGATGTCCTTCAACCCAGGCAGCACTGGGGTGTAGTGACCGAACTCGTGACTCAACTCGAAAAAGGCGAGCCCCGATTCAGGGTCTCGGACCCCTCCACCCGACGCGGCCCGTTGGCCCGTGCTCTCTTGTGTGACTGGCACATTCCCCCCTAGCGGTCATGAACGTATGCCCGACATATGGGCAATTGTCTCACCATGTGAACACTACGGCGATGTTTTGACGCTGTCAAGTGCCACGCTCGTCATTGTGAGGCCGGACAATCGTCAAGTCAGCGGGCCTCGCTGTTGACGAGGTGGGCGACGCCAACGCTGCTCACTGCGACGTGGTCAACCAGTCGAAGCTCTCAAGGGACGTGGTGGAGGGTCGGTACTCGAGACCGATTCGTCCGTCGTAGCCGGCGCTCCAAAGTTGGTCGAGCCACTCGGCAATAGGGAGTTCGCCGGTACCGGGTTCGTTTCTCCCGGGGGCGTCGGCAATCTGCACGTGGCCGAGATCACTCGCGGACTCGGTGATGACCTGTGCGACGTTCTCTCCGTTTACCGCGAGGTGGTAGAGATCCGCGAGCAACTTCACCGTGGTCGTCGCTCCGGTCGCGCGAAGTTTTGTGATGACGGCTATCGCGTCGTCCGCGCTGAGCAGCGGGTACGTGGACACGGCACTGAGGGGCTCGAGAACAACCACCGATCCCGTGGCATCGGTGAAGTCGGCGAGAGTAGCGAGACGCTCCAACGCGACCGCGTCTTGGCGTTCGGGCGACTCCCCGTCGAGACGATTCCCGTAGAGGGCGTTGAATACTCGACAGCCCGTCGCGTCAGCAACGTCGCGCACCACCGCAACGTTTCCGTAAAACTCCTCATCTCGCGCGGGGGACGACAAGATGCCGCGCTCACCCGCCGGCATGTCGCCCGCGAAGAAGTTGAGACCCGAGAGCGCGACGTCCGCCTCGCGCAATGCGGCGACGAATCCATCGACGTCGGACAAGGACGGTGTCGCGCTTACGAAGGGCCACCAGAACTCCACAGCGGAGAATCCGGCATCCTTCGCGGCCCTGGGCCGCTCGAGGAGCGGTAGCTCGGTGAAGATGATCGAGCAGTTCACCGAGAATAGAGAGCGGTCCATCTTCTTTCCTGAGTCCTTTGGATTGAGCGTTACTGCGAGAGTTCGTCGACGACGCGAATCATTGCCGAGTGGTCGAGGTCCCCGTCGCCGCGAGCGACGAGCGAGGCGATGACCTGCGCCACCAAGGAGCCGAGCAGGGTGGTGACGCCCTTGTCGCGCGCGGCCGACTGGATGATGCCCATGTCCTTGTGGAACAAGCTGAGTCGAAAGCCCGGCGCGAACGAGCGGTCCAACATGTTGGCAGACTTTCGCTGCAGCACTGTGCTACCCGCAAGTCCGCCGCCGAGCACCTCAACGGCGGGCGCCATGGCGACACCGTGCGCCTCGAGGAAGACGACTGCTTCGGCGAGACCCTGCAAGTTCGCGGCGACAATGAGCTGGTTGGCGGCCTTCACGGTCTGTCCCGAACCAGACGGACCGACGTGAACGACGGTGCGACCCATGGCGTCAAGGTATCGACGGGCCCGTTCAAAGGCATCCGTCGCGCCCCCGACCATGATCGAGAGGCTGCCTTCAATGGCGCCCGCCTCGCCGCCACTGACGGGTGCGTCGAGGACGTCGACGCCGAGCGCCGCGCCGGCGGCGGCCACGATAACGGCCACGTCGGGACGGATTGTGCTCATATCGATGTACAAGAGTCCCCGCGCGGCGTGAGCGAACACGCCGCCCTCGCCGAGGACCACCGCTTCGACGTCGGGCGAGTCAGGGAGCATCGTGATCACTACGTCCGATGCTCGAACTAGTTCCTCGAGAGAGCCCGCGAGAGTGATGCCCTTCGTCGAGCACTCGGCGACGCGCCCGGCAGTTCGACTAAATCCGACCACCGTGAATCCGGCCTTAGCCAGATTGGTCGCCATGGGGGCGCCCATTATGCCAAAGCCAATGAACCCAACAGTCGGCATCGGGCTACCTCTTTCTCTTGAGCGAAACTGACTCGACGATAACGGCTTGCCCGCACTGCGTTTGATGAGTTGCTCGAAGGCGACCCTCCCCGAGGCCATCGAGCAACCACGGTTCGTTCGATCCGCGAGCATCCACAAAAGATTGTTCAAATCACTCCGCGGACCACCCCCTCCATCGACGATGAAGGGGGTGGTCCACGATGAGCGTTGGAGGAACTAGGAGATGCCCCAAATCTTCTTGTAGTCCGCGACCACCTTGGAGTCATCCTTGCCGGCGTTGGGGTAAGCCCAGTTGACGCCAAGCGCGCCGAGGTTGTGTCCCTTTGAGATGAGGAGCGGACCGGCACCCTCGTAGGCGCTGGGCTGCTTGTCGAGCGCCCGGATGACTTCGTCAATCAGGGCGTAACCGTTCCAGACCACGTCGACCGCACCGTCGGCACACTGAGCGTTGCCGTTGGCGATTGCCTGGTCGTTCGTGGGGCCAGCGCTGTCTTGGGAGGTAACGATGCAGAACGTGCTGCCCTTACCGACCGAGTCAACTGCCGAAATCTGACCGTCCTCGTCGACGATGGCGTCAGGCCAGTTGTAGGCCGCGTTCGCCGTCGGGTACGCCGCGAGGGCCGCTGCGAACTCGGTCTGGTACGTGCCGCCCGCCGGTGTGTCTGGTGGCGTGTACTTGATCGTGTCGAGGATGTGGCACGTCTGGCACTTGCCGAGCTCTTGAACGAATCCAAGGTCGGCGTACTCACCGGCGACGACGGAGAAGTCAGAGTTGATGACGTTGACGTTCCCGTTGTCGTGCACCACGAGGTAGTCGGCCGCCTGGCGGCCAGCTTCTTCATTGAGCGCAAGCGCTGTCGGGTACTCCTTCGTGTACTTGATGTTGCCCGTGAAGACCGACTTCTTCGAGATGTACCCGAGAGGGTTACTGCAGTCGAAGCCCTCGGACCCCACGAGTGGGATGTGATCGGCTTTTAGCTGCAGCATGCCCGAGTACGCCTGGTTACAGTCGGTGCTCACAACCGCGACCGCGTTCGCACCGGCCGCAATGGCCTTTTCGATGCAGACGTTGTAGCCGTTCGCGATACCGAAGTTCCCGTCACAGGTCGTCATCTGCCATCCGAGGAGCTTGCCAGCCGTGATTGCGTTCGCGGTCGGCAGTGCGCAACCCGTGCTGGCTTGTCCACAGGAGATGACCCACACCTTCTCGCCCTTTTTGTGAGCAGGTGCGCTGGTCGGGGGCTCACCAGCGGTGGCAATGTTGTAGTCGGCCGCTAGCTGCGTCTTGAACCACGACAACGGCTCATACTGTGACGCGTGCGCGGACACCGCGGCGTGCGTTGCACCGGCGTGCGTCGACGTCGCGCTACTGGCACCCGACCACACGAGGATCGAGGCGGGGATCATCGCGGTCGCTAGCAAAACTTTCCAGCGTCCTTTCCCCACGAGCGAACTGGCGCGATGCACTTCCGCGCCGGTTCGAGAGCCTGTAAATCTCATTTATTCCCCCTTAGGTTCTTGATTCGACGTTCGATCACTCATCGACGCCGCACATCTGGTTACTTGCTGTGCGACCTCGCCGCCCTTCGGCGTGCTTGGTCACATTGACTGCTCACTTTCACTGCCCGTCGCCCGCGCACCAACGAGCTGTCGTCACACTTGACGTGACGTATCTCCTTCGTGCGCGTCGCGCGTCCCGTGATGTTCAACTCGGGATGTGAGACACGTTGTACCACTGGCGTTCGTCGCATCGATCCCCCCTTGCATCGCTTCCACTGAACTGCCCGACATATGGGCACCTGTCCTGCGATACGAACGATAGGGCTCGATTTCCGCGATGTCAAGTGCAATGCGGCCGATTTTTTCCATATCCGTCTTTGCTCCCACCCTCCCGATTGATGCGTTTCAACTCCACCCGTGACACCAAAAGTTCCTGATGAACGGCACGAAGTTTCGACTGTTGTCGACGCGTGGAGTTTGAGGTGCAAACTTCAACTGAGTTCGACGACGGTTTTGAGGCAAAACTCTGCGACGTCCGCGCCACCCATTCTGTCCGTCAGTCAGCGCTCGTTTGTGTCGCGGTCCTGGATCTGTTGAGCAACCTCATGTTTCCACGGCGCCTGAATGCGAACGCACCACGATGGAACTTCGAGACGCACGATCTAACACGCGGCTTCCACACGTTCGTGTTTGACGTGCAACGCGTCATCATCAAACACCGACCATCGTGAACTCGCCTTCGTGTTGCGCGTAGCGGGCATCAAACTCGGGAGAGAAGTTCCGCACCAGTGCCGGGCGCGAGCGTTGAGCCCGTCCTCGATAAGGATTGGTGGGTTGGTCTTCGAGTCAACGAGCGCAGAACTTGTCGATTGCCGCAAGAAGTCCATCTAGTGGATGGATTATCCGTTGTGTGGTACTTTTCGGCGGGCCAGCCGGTCACGCGTGGAGTGATTATTTGGCGAAAGGGATCGATGATGACGACGTCTTCGGACACTTCGCCAGTGAGTTTGGTCACTGGCGCAAACAAGGGAATCGGACTCGAAGCGGTCCGTCGACTTATCGGCGCCGGGCACATCGTGTATCTCGGAGCTCGCGATGCAGATCGTGGCCGCCCCGTGGCGGAGTCCCTCGGTGCCCGCTTCGTCCAGCTCGATGTCACGTCCGATGAGTCGGTGTCGCGCGCCGCAGCTCTCGTGGCGGAAGAACAAGGACGACTCGACGTCTTAGTGAATAACGCTGGAATCACTGGTCCTTTCCGCGACGTTCACGACTACACGGCCGACGACGCGGCGATGGTACTTATGACCAACCTCGTTGGATACGTCAGGGTTATGCAGGCCTTTCTCCCGCTCCTCGAGCTCTCGTCTGATCCCCGCATCATCAACGTCAGCAGCGGACTTGGTT
>Ga0302140_10005857_pt1 | contig 15475 bp, 13 predicted proteins | sample I_Bog_E1_1_FD_202095 | JGI IMG/M metagenome (GOLD analysis project Ga0302140, IMG submission 202095) | Peat permafrost microbial communities from Stordalen Mire near Abisko, Sweden - I_Bog_E1_1 | ecosystem: Environmental > Terrestrial > Soil > Wetlands > Peat | place: Sweden: Abisko, Stordalen...
CTGGTGTTGAAAGCGTCCCCGGCATCGAAAAAACAGCGGCCACACCGCCAAAACGAGTTCTCAGAGCATCAAAATGCCTCGAATGCCGACGCGCTCACCGGGGCCGGGGGATTTTGCAAGAAGCTCCGAGTAATGACAATCGGAAAATCATCCATCCAGATTTTCGCAAAGTGTTCCATCGCCAGCTTGCTCATAGCATAATGGTTGATCGGAGCCGGACAGGCGTTTTCGTCAACGGGGCTGACCGGATTCCGTCCATACACCGCCGCGCTACTGGACAACACCACCTTCTTGGGTGCAACACCTTCGTCTCTGAGTGCCTGTAGTAGATTCAGCGCCCCTAACAGATTGACCCGGTAAAACTTCATCGCATCCTCGCTTGCGACGAAGGCTGCACCTGCTAAGTGGATGACGTAGTCGGGCCGAGTTGCTGCAATTACGGCCCTCAGTGAGTCGATATCTTCAAGATCGGCGCGGAGTTCATCGATCTGGGGTAGCTCACTCGCCAATCCCATGATACGGTAGCCGGCAGTTTGCAATGCGGAGCGGACGTATTGCCCCGTGAAGCCCGAACTTCCTGTTAGTAGGACTGTCTCCGGGAGATTCATTCTAGAGTGCGGTCCCCACCGGTTGCGGCGTTGTCAAGCGCTTTCCGCTTTTAGGCTCGGCCTGTTTGTTTCAACAGGCTGTCGGAATGCGGGTTTCGTTGCGGCGTTTAGAATCTCGTTGAAAAATGCACAGTTTTAGGGAATTGAAGATTGCGCTCGAGATCGGCATCCACCATTATCGCAATCATCTGCTCAAAGGTGGTATTTGACTCCCATCCAAGCTCTTGACGAGCCTTCGTGGCGTCACCGCACAAATAATCCACTTCCGCGGGACGTATCAGAGCTGGATCTACCCGCACATAATCCTTGTAATCCAAGCCAAAATGATTGAATGCAACCTGCAGCAGATACTCCACCGAGTGACTGATGCCGGTGGCTACCACATAATCCCGCGGCAACTCTGCCTGCATCATCATCCACATCGCTTTCACATAGTCCCCGGCAAACCCCCAGTCACGCTGCGCATTCAGATTTCCCATGGGCAGATCCTTCTGCAGGCCGAGCTTGATCCGTGCAGCTGCGTTCGTTACTTTGCGAGTGACAAACTCTAGCCCGCGCCGCGGCGATTCGTGGTTGAACAGGATGCCTGAACAGGCGAACATGTCATAGCTTTCGCGGTAGTTTTGGGTCATGTAGTGGCCAAAGACTTTTGCCACAGCGTAAGGACTGCGCGGATGAAATGGTGATGCTTCGTTTTGTGGAGGATTGGTAGAGCCGAACATCTCACTTGAAGATGCCTGATAGAAGCGAATCTTGGGGCTGACCGTTCTGACTGCTTCGAGCAGGCGTGACACCCCAAGAGCGGTGAACTCGCCTGTGAGATCCGCCTGGCGCCAAGAAGTGGCCACAAAGGATTGGGCAGCCAAGTTGTAAACTTCTTCCGGCTCGCTCAGCTCAATTGCCGCGCGAAGCGAGTTCTGATCCAACAGGTCCCCGGAAATCAGTTCAACCTGGTCGATGACATTCTCGAGACGATCGAGGTTCAGCGAACTGCTTCTACGCACCAGGCCGCTTACCCGATATCCCTTTTGAAGCAGAAACTCGGCCAGATACGATCCATCCTGGCCCGTAATTCCTGTAATTAGAGCACTTCGTGGCATCTTTCCCTCCATTAACACATTTTTCGATAGTTGCCGCCTCATGGTCGGCTTGTGAACTCGCGAATTCCTCTAAGTCTCTCGACCCTTCGTATCGGGTTGAAGTTCATTCAGTCACGTTGCGCGGTCCGCAGTGACGCCGACTTTCCCGATCGTTGTGATCACGCCGGTGATTTTGCTGAAGATATCGGGAAGGTTGTTAGCCGCATCCCCTTCCGTCCCAGAAAGTGCCAGACAAGTTTGTTGCTAATGCATTGGCCCAAAGCAATCCTGCGTGAAAGACTCGTCTATCGTTGCGCATAAGTGATTCGCCGCGACGTAAGTAAAATTGTTAAGGACGCAACCGTCAGAAGCCAATGATTTCGGCGGTAGCATAACCTGACATCTTCCTCGACCACCAAGCGTCGTTACGTCGAGTAGACACTATTCACGCTCGTTGAAAGTGCAGACCCATATTCCGCTATCACAATAATCGTATTCGCATGAGACTTTAAGGACCGAAACCATGATCAGCAGCAAGTCACTGGTTACGCCCGAGGTTCCCGGAATGTCCGCTTTTACTGTCCGGGCGCCGGAACAATTCAATCAGCTGCATCCACTGGCGGGCACCTGCGTCCCACGAAAAGCGAGCAGCATGCTGCCTTCCCCGCGCGATCAGATCGGATCGATAGGATGCGTCTCGGCAGATTCGCTCAATTGCAGCAGCCATGCTATCGAAATCATCCGCATCCAAAAGAATACCGGCATCGCCTGCGGCCTCAATGAGGGACGAATTTCTGGCCGTGATCACCGGCGCCCCCCACTGCATAGCCTCCACTACCGGTAGTCCGAAGCCTTCATACCGAGACGGAAAGATGAAAACTTTGCAGTTTCCGTACAACTGAGGCAAGGACTCTTCGGAGACAAATCCCAGGAATGTTACCCGATCCTGGATTCCGCACCTCTGTATTTCTTGTTCGATATGTTCGAATCCTGGGCCAGGCTTACCTGCGTACACGACATGGAGGCGCTCTTTCAATTCCGGAGTGAGCCGCTCATAGGCTTTGATCAGCGCAATCCCGTTCTTTCCTGGATGGTCAATTGTTCCAAGATAAAGGAGGTATTCTTCAGGAAGGGGAATTCGAGCCGCTGTAGGTGGGGCTGAAATCTGCCCCGCATTGCGCAAATTATCAGGCCTTACGCCCGGATAGATGACATCGACTTTCTCTTCGGCGATACCTAATTCATTCACAATATCGTGCTTCGAAGACCACGAGTCTGTCACAATTCTATTTGATCGACGCGCGGTCAGCGGCACGGCGAGGCGTCTATAGAGCATTCGCAGGCGGCTGAATTTTTTGGGAACTTTGAATTCGATAAGATCGTGGATGATTACAATCGTCGGACAAGACTTGAACAGAAGGCAAGTGACATTCGGGATGATGGAGAGATCGGCACGGATTTGCATGCATCGAAGCGGATAGATGAAAAGCATCCAGAAGAGATTTCCGAGGCTTGAGTTCTTGCTTACGAAGTAAGGGATGATCTTGAGGTGCTCGTTCGGTTCAAGAGACAACTCCGTATCGGAGTTACAGAAGATTATGAAGTCGTCGCCATTCGTGTTCATGGTGAGCAGACTTTTTAGTATGTTTTCCGTCACGACGCCAATGCCGGTTTTGCGCGGGCCAATGTATCCGCTTACAGCTATTCGCATCGAAGTGCCTCGCACACAGACGTCACGACTTCTGCCATTTGCTCCCAGGAAAACGAATTTGCCTGAATCAAGCCCTTTTCCTGCATTTCGCCGGTAAGGGCCCGGTCGCTGCACACACGATAAATCGCGTCAGCAAAGGCGTCCGCGTCTAATGGGGGAAGCAAGATACATGCGTCGCCGGCGACCTCCGGCAGGGAATCGACATTCGAGCAAATCACTGCGCAGCCACACGCCATCGCTTCCAGTACAGTTAAACCAAACCCCTCGGCAAGTGAAGGATAGACGTAAACACGAGCTAGGCTGTACAAAACCGGCAAGTCGGCCGCTGGCACATATCCCAGCCAGGAGATCTGTTCCTCTATCCCGCTCTCGTGAAATATGCTGTCGAGCCGAGTGGCATGTCCTGTTTTTGCCCCAACTATGACGATATTGAGCTTGATGCCTCGCGTGCTGCGCACTTTCCCAACTGCCCGAAGCAAGGTCTCGATGTTGCGCCGAGGCTCAATCCCACCCACAAACAGGATGAAGTCGTCTGGAAGTTGATATTTTTGCCGAAGCCCTTCTTTGATGGAGATGTCGGTAGTCGGGCGAAACAAATCCTTGTCGTATCCCAGCGTAGCAACAGTTACTCTCTTGGGATCGAACTTCAGGATCGCCACCAGGTCTCGACGTGTCGCGTCTGAGATCGCAATGACCCAGTCGGCACGCTTCAAGCAAAGAGGCAGCATGATTCGCCAATACTTGCCCCATCGCCGGTTGACGTGTTCCGGGTAGCGAAAAAAGATCAAATCATAAACAATGAGCACAACCTTACCAGGTGCCAGCAGTGGTCCGATGGCATCTCCGGAAAGCAGTATCTCTGATCCCGTGGTGAGCATCTTTATAGGCAAGTAAACTTGCTTCCAGAATAAATTCTTCAGTAAGTTTCCTGCCATTGCGAGAACGCTACGATTGATGGAACGCGAAGCTGGTTTGGAAAGGAAATCTTCAGGGATGCAAGAATATGTTGGTTGCTTTGCCAGATTTCTGCCCAGGTTTCGGACTACACTTCCTATCCCGGTCGCATTCCGATAGCTTTCACGTACATCGAACAGGATTTGTGGCTTATCGTGGTTATGCATCCTCACCGCCCGCTATTTCAAACGGCAATCGCGGCGCCCGCCCCGCGTTCCTCATCGTAATTTCTCCTGGGGTGAAAAGCTCGTGCTTCCGCAATGTCGGTATCACAGCGCCTCCGGAGCTACTGCGGGTTGGACGGGAATTTTCATTGTTTGAATTGCTTCACCTTTAGCTGCCATTTGAATGCTCATACCTGCGATCCACCAAAACACGAAGGTGGGAAACGTGACGGCCCATTCAGCCGTGGTGGCAGCATTTATCGCAACACCTACCCCTCCAGCAAATGCCACTAGGCAAACGCCGCGTGGTCCCCAATCTGTCTGCGCATGAAATGCCCTTAGGCTGCCCCGCAGAATCGCATATATGAAACCCAAATGCAGTAACAGCGCGATAAGGCCGAATTCAACGCCGATAACAAAGTATTGATTCTCGCCTCCCCATGTGTTCTCTCGGCCGTTTACCTTGTCTCGCGTGCTCGCAAACCCTGACGTTCCGGCGCCCAAACCAATAATTGGGCTATCGATAATTGTCTGAATTGACTCAGCCCAGACATTGAAATGGCTTTCGATCGAAGTATCGGATGTGGTTACAACTCCTACAGATGGACGGTAAAGAACGATTCCCAGCGCCCCGATCACGATTGCGCCGGAAATAAATCCAGCAATCCGGCGAGTGAGTTTATCGCGCAATAAGTAGCCAACTATAAAAAGAGCAAGGATGCATGCAACTATGCTTGCGCGAGTAATTGTCAGGAATAAAGCCACGAGCGTGGCCCCGAGAGCAAAGGTAGCTATCAAAGCCTTACGGCGCGACGAGGTGGCCCTGATATAGGCAATTGCGGGGACAATGAGAACGAGACACTGCGCGTAGATATTGGACATTAAGAATATCGAAAACATTCGTCGAACCAGAGCCCCTCCCAGTTCGACATATAGATTCTCTGGGAGCCCCAACGCACCGGTAAATGTTGTGCCTAGCCACCGAGTGTAGTTGACGTATCCCACGACTAGAAGGACTTGAACGGGTAGAAAGAAATACTCGAAGAACCCAATCAGAGCAGAAAACACCCCCACTGCGTAAAGTGCGCGGAGAACCTTTCCGAGGTCCTTGCTGACCAAAGGTGTGAAGCGGCCGGTAAAGTAAACGACAATCAAGAAGCCGGCATCTCGTATTCCATACAATCTAATTGGCAGTGGCTCCCTGTCTTCTTGCAGGCCAGGAGTAAGACCCAGCATGCAAATAATGAATAGGTAAAGGATGGCCAGCCAATCGGCGAGTGTGAGCTCTATTTTATCCGTAGAGCGCAATTGCCTGATGACCACAGCGGAAAAAACCACTAGAACCACCGCTTCTTTCCATGCCGCAAAGACTTTGATTGCCAGCTCGGGAGCACCGCTATAAGTTACGAGAAGGGACATTGCCAGAGCATGAAGCGGGAGCAGCAGAATCAGCGCGAGGAACGCATAGATGGGCCGTTTTACAAAGATCACGCAAGCTGAAATTAGGAGAGGTACTGCAAGGATCAGAACCAGAGGGATTGGATGAAAGGAAAGGAGGTTTAGAAAGGCAAATAAAGACAACACCAGAATCCCGCCAGCAATCATAATCCATTGCTGCAAGCCTTCGGGCCGGGTTGAGTTCATATCTCTCGCTGCTTCCATCATATGATTGTACGGATCCTGTTACCGCGTTCGGTTGAGGCGGGCAACGATATATTCGCGGATTCCGATCGGCTGCAGGATTTCCACCCACACTGCTTCTTGCCGTGCCGTAGCTTGAATATTGTTAATCGGATTGGAAGGCCCCGTCTACCACCGCCCAAGAAGACGACTCTCGCAACAGATCCCACTTGCGCATCCAATGCTCTCGATCGGGTCGGCATCTTGTTGAATTAATCGGTCATGGTGCATCGAGGCAAATCAGGGGTAGGCACGGTACAAGTTGTTATCGTTGGCACCTTAATCCGACATGCGTCTAACAAGTACCTTCGCGAGAAGATTTAGGAGAGGAGCGTTGCTGATTTCCTTCGATAACTTGACACGATGATCCATAATGCTCCTACCAGAAGTGAGAGCCAGGTTCCGACAAGTATGATAGCCAGCCGGTGAGAGGAAGACCTGTGTTCGGGTACATCCGGCGCGTCCAGTACCTTAATCTGAGGAATTTCCTCTGCTTCCTGAACCTTGGCTAGTTCGTACTGTTTGGTAAGAGTTTCGTATAGCGTCTCTTCCATGGTTACCTTCCGGTAAAGCTTGTTGTAGGTCAATCCCAGAACGGGTAATTCGCGGACGGAGGGTAACATCGGACCCGCATCAACGTTGGAAGCATCGGGGCTCTCTCCTGCGCCAGCCATCTTCTTCAGTTGTCTTTGTAGTTCCTCGACGCGTCCCCGAACTTGGCGCACCCGCTCGTTGTCATCGGTATATTCGGCTCTCATTCCGGACAACTCACTTTGAGCCGCAATCAACTCACCCTGAACCCTTCCCACGGCCTGCATGGCGGCTTCGCCTTGCATTTTAGGATCGAAGGCAGCGTTGTGGCTGGAGAACTGACTCAATGCTCCGGAATCAGCGTCAAGGTCTTCCTTGATCGATTTCAACCTCTGTTCCAGAAAGAGCCGTTCGCGGCGGGCCGAGGATGTGCTTAGACTGTTGACAAGCGCATTCAGTTCTTCGATGTACGACTCCAAAATATCGCGTGCACGCTGAGGTTCCCGATCCGTTACTGTTACCGTGATAATTCCGCTTTTCGTGTCTTCGACGATGGTGGTCCTGTCGGCCAGTTTCTTCCGGGCATCGAGATCGAATTTACAACGATACTCTTTTCGAAGATCGTAACGATGGATGATGTCATCCTGAACCGTACGGCTGCTAAGAACCCCAATAGCAGTACTTCCCACTGTCCTGGCGTTCAGCAGGCCACCTCCCGCACCCTGCAGCATAATCCCCCCAGCCGTCAGAGAATTGAGCACCGAGGTCCTTGAAAAGGTCTGTGGATCGGGCGGCATCAACCGAGCTGTTGACTGGTATTCATTTGGAATTAGGAATGAAATAGCAGTTGCAAGCACAAAGCCAACCCCAGCCACAATAGCCAGCTTACGACGCTGCCGCCACAATAGCATCGCCAAATCCGATACTGCGATCCGGGTGAGAGGCGCTTCTTTGTCGACCGCGTCTTGAATTTTTTCTTCTACGCTACTCAATGAAGTGTCTCCGATGCGGTGAAGCAGTCAATTCTCGATGATGGTGTAGTGCAATTTGTGAATCTACTATCTTGCTCCGGCAGCTTCCGGTCCGTGATCCCTGGATCAACCCATAGCTTCCGGTTTGACCTCGATTGCCGTATTCTCGATCCGCTGCAATTTTACGTTCGGAGTGAACTACGAAACTACTCCCGCTTTGGCGAATTCCTGAAAGAGAGCCGATTGCCATCGCGTCATCAGAAGATCCCCGCAACAGCTCCTGTGATAGCAACCGAGGACATGATCTGTGCCGCGGAGATCAGGTTTTTCCACACTTGTGAGCCAATCGTTTTTTCCGGAACGATGATCGTATCCCCGGGCCTCATACCGACATTTAGAGAATTGCCGGTCACCCAACTGCCTGCGTGTCCGACTACGGACCCGTTGGCGCGCACCACAAAGACAGCTCCCTTGTCTCCGGATTGGGTCGCGCCGCCGGCCTGACGCAAATACCAACCGCCATCTTTCCCCGGCACAAAAGTTATGGCTGTCTGGTTATATACTTGTCCGCTGATTAACACAAAATTCTCTCGCTTGGGAATCACCAGCGTATCTCCCGGACGCACGTCTATATCTGCCGACGTGTTCTCCCATTTGCTTATGTCTTTAGTTATGTTTATCACCAGTCGCCCGTTGGCCGGATGATTGCGGAGCGAGCCAAGAACCTGTTCGCGTTGCTCCTGGGCGGCCTTCTGCAGGTCCTGCTGGTCCTGTCCGGACATCACTCCCGGGTTGAAGGTGATGGGTGTTGTTTCGATGCGCCGGATCATCTCTTGCCGAGCCGCCTCGCCCAATTGGCGAACTTGACTGCGCTCCAGGATGGCGCCTGCAGGATAGGCATCATCTCGGAAACCTCCGGCGCGCTTCAGCACCGAGCTAAGACGCTCGCCGGTTTCAATCCCGTAGGTGCCGGAGTGGCCAACCTCGCCGTTTATGGTTACAGCGGCACCGATATCGTCCCAGCCAGTTAACTTCCGTATGCTGACAACGTCTCCGGGGCTGACTGCAACATCTGCACTCTTGTCCCCGTCCAACGCCTTTTGCACCGCGACACTGGAATGGTTCAGCAACACCTTCTTGCCAGCCTCCACGGTGTAGCTGGATAGATCAGCTTCATCCCTGTAGGCGCTGCGTTTGAATCCTCCCGCCATGCGCACTAATGCGGCAAGAGTCATGCCTTGCGACATCGGATAGGCGCCCGGGCGAAGTACCTCACCCTCAATCGTAACTTCGGGCGAATCGATCTCATAGCGGCTGTAAATACGGATCAGGTCGAAGGGCTGGAGTTTGATCGAATCGTTTCCGATCAGCACATCTGGCAAATTGAAGCTAATGGTTTCTGGCCGGAAGTCTGGTGGCTGCAAGCGGACAACTTCTCCGTGATCAGCTGGTTCCGGCATTACATCCTGGTACGAATGCAAAAGATCCGTAATGGTCATCCCATCTTTGTAAGGGTACTTGCCCGGACGAAATACATGGCCTTCAAGATAGACGGCCTGCTGGTTATAGGGCAGTATCTGCGAGATAACAATGTCGTCTCCACCCTGCACCTTGAAACCTGCAAGGTTCTGTTTCATTCCTTCCGCGTTGTCCGGAAGGTCTAACGTCAACATCGTGCGGCGTTCGTGCGCATCCAATCGCTCAACGTTTATCTGCTTCAAACTCGCGGAAGCAAGGACTCCGCCGGCAAGGTCGAGAACTTCGTTCAGCCCTTTCTCGCCGTTTAATTCGTAAATTGCAGGGCGATGCACCATTCCTTCTATCGAAACCTGCGAGCCTACCGGCGGCACCATGATGGTATCGCCAGGCAGCAGGCGGTCTGTGTTGGAGCGTACGCCGCGCAACAGGAAGTCATAGAGGTCAATCTCACGGACCAGTTGCTTGCCGCGATATTGCCGAAGAATGCGCAGTGACCCTCGGCTGGTCGGGCCACCGGCTGCATACAAGGCGCTCAACGGCGTCGACAATGAGCTGACATCGTAAGCGCCGGGCTGCTGCACGTCGCCCACCACATACACGCGCACCGTGCGGAGCCGGCCCAGTGAAATCTCCACATGCTCATTCTCATATTGGGCGCTGAGGGCCTTTTGAATTGCGCTTTGCGCCTGCGCAATCGTGAGTCCGTCAATATTAATAGTGCCAGCCTCCGGAAGCGCAATCTGGCCTTGCCGATCGATATTCATGCTAAGACGGTCAGAACGGCCGCCCCACATGTTCACTACAAGGCTATCCCCGGCCCCGAGAACATAATCCGGACCGACGGGAAGATCCGTCGGTAATTCATTCGCATTCCATGGGCTGAGCCCGTTCCCGATGCTGAGCCCGTTCCCCATGCTTAGCCCGTTCCCCATGCTTAGCCCGTTCCCCATGCTGGTTCCGTTCGCATTGCCGAGTCCGTTCCCTATGCTAGTTCCGTTCGCATTGCCGAGTCCGTTCCCCATGCTGGTTCCGTTCGTATTGCCGAGCCCGTTCCCCATGCTGGTTCCGTTCGTATTGCCGAGCCCGTTCCCCATGCTGGTTCCGTTCGTATTGCCGAGTCCATTCACCATTCCCTTGCCGTTCCCATTGCCGATGATAAAAACGTCGCTGCCGAACCGCCGCAGTTTCGCTCCAGCTGGGGGGATCTGAGTGTAAAGATCATGGAGCGAGGGAAGGTCCTCATAGGGATTTGGCACTTGGGTCTGCTGAGGCTCATCCAAATGGTTGTCGTCAACACGCTTCGGAGGCACAATCTCCGTGCCACGCGGCAGCTGGATCATTCGCGCGGGTGCGGGTGGAGGACAGCCAGGAATTGCGATTCCTTGAGCGTTGTCACATTTCAGGTTTATTGTCTGGTCGTCTCCACTCTGGGCAGCCCCTCTTTCGTTACCGTTCGCGGTGGATCTCTGGCCTGATCCATTGGTGTTATTACCCGGGGCAGTCGCCTGGGCGTTCCCACTTTGGGTAGAGGTTTGAGCCCCACCGCTCTGCGCTGAAGACTGGCCGCTTCCGCTTTGGCCCGATGCCTGGGCCCCGCCGCCATCACTTTGGGCGAGCGAGGGCTCACACATGAGCGCAGCTAGAACGGCGGCAAATAACAAACAATGTGCTCGGCTGCAACGCCGGCCTGAGTAAGACTGCCCGATGCTATGAAATGCTCCACTAATCATTTTCAACCCTTCAACCCTCTTGAGCGCCGGTCGGAGCGCGCTACGAGACTGGCCGGCTCTAGAGCCCGGTTCCGGCAAGAAAGACACCGATGGTGCCCAAGACAACCTTAAGATCCTGCCAGATTTTCCAGTTGTAATTTCACTTCATATCCAGCGAGACAAAGCAGGAAACGGCCCAACCTGGTAATGCAAATATCTTTGGTGACCTGATGCGGGATCCCAGTTAATCGACCTACAAGGGCAATTCGCTCATTTTCAGCCGGATTTGCCATCGCCGATCGGCGTACCAAGCGATGGATAGACCAGCATCCTTGGTGCGAGCATATCCAGCCAGAATCTGGCATGTGCGCGGTTTCTTTCCTGGTAATTCAATAGGGGCTTGTTCTTATCGATCAGCCGGGAGATTTCCGTGTGGGTCAAAGTTGTCGTCATCAACGCCGCCGTCAAAATAGTGGGATCGAGATCGCGGAGTTTGCCGCTCTTGATACTCATCTCCAGATAGTGGCTAATGGCGGAGAGAGCCGGAGATATATGTTCCTGAATGAATGTTTCGGCCTTCGGGTGCATTTCGAGAAATGCAATCGCGATCAGCCTGAGTAATTCCGGCCTGTAGCTCGCCGTATCGCTGAACAATTCGAGGATCTTCGGTAAAACCGCCTCAGGAGGTTCGCATTTCGCAATCCCCGCCAATAAGTTCCGGTCAAGGTCCAGCCGTTCGGAATGCGCGCGCAAGGTAGACCAGAAGAGGTCCTCTTTATGATCGAAGTGCCGGAAGAGCGTGTTTTCACTCACGTTGGCCAGATGCGCTATCTGGCGAGTGCTCGTTCCATGGTAACCCTGGAACGCAAACAGTCGTCCCGCCGCTTCGACAATCTTATCCCTCCGCACAGATCTTCTGGGCACAATTGGCATATATTCCTCCGCACCATGGCGGCTGCAAAGCCGAAGCGGGTACGCAACACCGTTAGTTTTTATTGGCCTGGTTCCTCAGAATGACGGATCGCTGGCCAAAATCGCCTGCCTTGGAACTGGCTGATCTGACGCGGTTAATCCTCTGAGATGCATTTTCCGGTCTTGTTAATCCTGGATCTGTTAAAGAGGGGGCGAAAAGGGAAATAGAAGAGAAATTAACTCCGAATTCAAGTTAGTTTTGAAGTCCAACAAATACTGAGCCGATACCATAACGCTTGAGGCAGCCGCTTCATCGTAGAGAATCTATCCGCGCTTGCGCCTGTATCTATCCAGGCCTCACTCAAAGAATCTTCGTCGCCGCTCAAGCGACTAACACGGCTCAAGGTCCTCGGCGTCCACCTGGATCGCAGAATGCTGGTTAATCAGTTCAAGTGTCAGAACGAACCGCATACCGCTGCCTTTTCTCACAAGAGTACCGCAGACGCCCTGCATGACTCCGCTCTTAATGCGAACTTTTTCGCCAATGACAAGCTCGCGATACGGCTCAATCTTCTGCCCATGGAAGCCTGAGCGCAGAAACTCTATTTCCGGATCTGGAAGAGGGAGAGGCTCCCTGCTGTTGCCCACAATGTGCAGGACGCCGGGAGACTGGAGAACCTTGGTCCGTTCTCCGGGACCGATATGTACAAAGATGTAGGCTGGAAACAGCGGCAGGACAAGTTTCATTCGTTGCCGGTTCTTCCATACCCTGACGGTTTCATACGTAGGGAGAAACGCCTCAACCCCCCGCAAATCAAGTTGCTTTGCAACCGACTTTTCGTTTTGAGGAACTGTAAAAACCGCGTACCAATTGCGGCTTCTCGGGGCAGCCTGGATCTCTGTATTCAAGGATGTCCTATCTGCAATAGTTGGTTGACCTATCGCCTGTCGGCTCATGCGATGCCTTTCGTTCCTCAAGGCGCTGCATAAACAATGAATCGGAACATCGAAGCTTGAGCGCGAAGTGAAGTACTTACTCCGTTTATCATAAAAATGCGCAAGGCTTCGCCAAGCTGACTTAGCAAACCGCCTGCACGCTAAGCCTTCGACTAGGGGCTTCACTTGGCCATTCAGTCAGACTGACGGTGAAGTAGATGACAACTGCCGGTTATTTAACGAGGGCGCAGAGAACACATCTGCGGATGCTCTTCTGCAATTCACATCAACAGTGGTAAGAGAGGATCAAAGGAGTCTTGTAGTCAGGAGGTTCGCAAACCGTTCCTAATCTGTTTTTATGAATGTATGCCAATGCCGTCGTTTTGACAAGTACCAAATTGTTAATTTCCGCCGCCAGGATTTCATTGACTCTTTATGACTTTCAGTAAATAGCACCAGCTCTTTGCGGGCCTGTCGTAGATAAGTGTAATTTAATCAATGCGGAATGGATACACTCCCCGCACGGATGAAGGCCGACCCAGAAAGTGCCCCGCTGAGCGGAACAGAAGCTCGCCGGTTCAGCAACGGAGGCACATGCTACCGCTTTTGATGACGAAAGTGATGCCCTTGCCATGCGAATTCACCTGCCTGACCGGTTTGTCCCCCAAGATCGGAGCGCCGCAGAATCGTTGACCTGAAAGGTTTCCGTTTTCTCCGGAGATTCCTGAATGAAGGCTCATTCCATCTCGGATAAGCAGGGCTGACCGAATATTCACCGAACAGCAATCTCCATACCTACTACGCCGAAGCAGATCGTGAGTTTGCTTCGGCAGGTTGAAATTGCTGGGAATGAGTGGGTAGTGGACCTGCAAACTGGTCAACCAGCCATGCAAGATGGAGCGCTTTCAACCGACACCGCGCGAAGACGAGGATCAACTGACGCAGGCCATCATCAACTTGGCCAGACAGTGTGGGCGCTGCGGTTACAGGCGCTTCAAGGCGCTATCGCAGCGGGCGGACTCCCTCGTTTGAGGGAATCGAGCCGAGCCGAGCCGCTTCTTCTTCGTCAGCAAAATCCTCCGCCCTCTTCAGGATAGGTTTTCGCTGAATACTAACATCTAAGCTGGTTTAGAAGTACCTTGAGAGTTCCGTGTTCTCGGCTATCGTCTAGCCTCCGGATTCACAATCTGCATGGTCATGCGCGAGTGCTCGATACTGAGGTCGATCCATTGGTCGACCAGCTGTTTGAACCGCTTGTGGGTCGCAATCTGGCGGCGAATTTCCTTCAACGATTCTTGACGTACATACTCCGTGCGGCTCTTCATCCGGCGGGTATAGCTGAGCTGCCAATAGGCTCCGACATGGCGTTGGGGATCTTTGTATTGGCGGGTCAGCGATCCCGGGCGCATCGCGCCGATCTCCTGTAGCGCCTTCTTGATTCGATCGATCCTCTGTTCGATTTGTCTAATCCGCTTTTGACTCATAAGTCATTCTCTCGCGATAAGAGTATAGCATAGATATGCTATCCTATATGACGGCATTTGTTGCCATGGAGACCGGCGATGCTCTGGAACCACTGGTGGATTCCGGTGTGCCAATTGCGGTCCACGTGCGCCCGTACTCGGACCTTCCCGTGGATGGCTCTCTGCCCGGCGGGAATGACCGCTCGCACAGAGTTGCCAGGCGTTACAAGCATCGTGCGCGCACTGGGCCTGGAGCCGGTCTGCTACGATCGCCTCCTTGACTTCTTTCACAGCCGGGCCCTGGATTTGAACAAGCTCACCCGCGCTTGGCTCGCCTCGGCCTTCCGGATCCATCCCGGCATCCTGCGCGTGGACGGCAGGGTCGTGCTCGCCGGCGACGGCCTCAAGGTCGCAAAGGCCGGACGGAAGATGCCCGGAGTCAAAAAGCTTCATCGAGAATCCGAGTCGAATACCAAGCCGGGGTCCCCCGACCCACAGAGTGGGCGCCCCGCAGGTCTTCGTCGCTGGGGTGGAAGCCGGAGTACATCTTTGGCCACTGCTGCCAAGCGCTAGCCGTGCTCACTCAAGCCTTGGCCAGCGTATTCGCATTGCCCTTGACCTGTCGCATCCATGAAGGCGCGGTGTTTTCCAACCGCGATCGACGAACCCTGCTGGACAAGATGATTCTGCTGCTCGACTCCTTGGGACTGCCGATGCCGTGTTATCTCGTGGTCGACGCCTATTATGCCAACGGCGAGATGGTTGGCGGGGTGCGGGCCAAAGGAAATCACCTTGTCACGCGGATCAGAAGCAATAGCGTAGCTTTCTTCCCGGCGACACTTCTGCCCAACCAGAAACAGCGTCGGGTCAGGCCTAAAAAGTATGGAAAGAAGATTCAAGTAGCAGCGTTGCTGGAACAGGCCGATCTGCTTCAGCAAGCGCCCAGCCCCGTCTATGGCGCGCAGGGGGTCACACTCCGGTTCCGCCCAGCCGGTTGCAAGCTTGTTCAGCGGGACGGAGACTGGGATAAAGAGGATCGTACCTCACAGGGGTTCCGCATCTGGCTTCGACCCGCCAAGATCATCACCGGAAGCGGAGCCCCGCCTCCTGAAGAAAAATCCAACTGAAAGAAAATATAACTTCTTATCTACAGGGCGCAGGGCACGATCCAGGATATTGGCCGTGTATGACAACGTCGGCTTTGTCAAGGCGATTTTTACGGCCCTTGGCCGTAAAAATCGCGTAGAGAGGCGTCGGTGTGGGGAGGGCGGTGGCACG
>Ga0302140_10005870_pt1 | contig 15459 bp, 9 predicted proteins | sample I_Bog_E1_1_FD_202095 | JGI IMG/M metagenome (GOLD analysis project Ga0302140, IMG submission 202095) | Peat permafrost microbial communities from Stordalen Mire near Abisko, Sweden - I_Bog_E1_1 | ecosystem: Environmental > Terrestrial > Soil > Wetlands > Peat | place: Sweden: Abisko, Stordalen...
TCAAAGAACTGGTTCAATATGCCAAAGACAGGTTTATGAATATTATGCCCGAAATTGATGTACCGGGGCATAGTCTTGCTGCAGTGGTATCCTATCCTGAACTGTCCTGCACACCCGGCGCTGATAAATACGTGGTCCGTTCGGGCGAGCGACTTCAGGTAGATAATACGCTTAACCCATCCAGCGAAAAAACTTATGCATTTTTAGATAAAGTTATTGGCGAAGTGGCCAACCTGTTCCCATTCCCCTATATGCACCTGGGCGGTGACGAATGCCGAAAAGATTACTGGCAAAAAAGCGACTCGGTTACCGCCTTGATGAAACGCGAGAACCTGAAAACCTACGAAGAGGTGCAAAGCTATTTTGAAAAGCGGTTAGAGAAAATTGTAGAATCGAAAGGCAAGAAATTTATGGGATGGGACGAGATCATCGAAGGTGGACTTGGGCCGAATGCAGCTGTGATGAGTTGGCGTGGCATTCAAGGCGGTATTACCGCATCAAAGCTTGGCCACGAGGTAGTAATGAGCCCGACCACGTTTGCTTACCTTGATTACATGCAAAGCGACAGGATAATGGAGCCGCACGTTTATGCTACGCTGCGTTTAAGCAAGACTTACGAATTTGAGCCCGTTCCGGATAGTGCGAATGCTAAACTCATATTGGGCGGGCAGGCAAATTTGTGGACTGAACAGGTATTTAATTTCCGCCAGGTGGAGTATATGACCTGGCCACGTGGGATGGCTATTTCCGAATCTGTTTGGTCGCCAAAAGAAAAGAAAAACTGGAATAATTTTTATCCGAAGGTTGAAAAACAGTTTGCAAGGCTGGATGAAGCAGAAATTAAATACGCCCCAAGCATGTTCGATCCTGATTTTGATGCGAAGCTGGCGCCGGATGGTAAAATGATCATTTCGCTTACGACCGAGATTCCGGGGCTTGATATTTATTACAGTTTTGATAACTCATATCCAGATAAGTTTTACCCGAAATATACTGAGCCATTAATCGTTCCTGAGGATGCGGTACAGCTAAAGGTAATCACCTACCAGGATGGCCACCCCATTGGCCGCATGGTAAGTATGCCGATAACTGAAATGAAACAAAGGGCCGATAAGAGTAAATCCGGTAAGTAATTAGTGGAACGTTTAAACAAAAGACCCCATGGAACTAACCTTGGAGTCTTTTGCTTTAAGCTGATTTTTTAGGCAATCAAGCAGGAATCCGCTTCAACACAATATTGCCGACCGGCTTTACCACCAGTGGTATCTTTTCAACATTAGTTTCGCTGGTATCCAAACCGAACGCTTTTGTTTCTGACAGCGCCAGCCGTTTTATAGCAAAGTAGCTGTTCAATATAAAGCCTTCTTTCGCGCCAAAAGAGTTGTTATACGACAGGAATTTCTCCATAATAACAAACCTGAAATCGGCAGTAATTTTGTATTTCTGGAGCGATTCATATTTACTGGTGATATCGATCTCGTTCCGGGCAACCATATCTTCAATTACTTTACGGAAAAGTACGTTTACCCGCGGTTGTATTCTGAAGCCAAGCCTGAACTCGATCCGTATCACCTTTCCGGGCTCGATCTGGTCAACACTATACTCCATCGTGTACGGCTCATTTGTCGTTTCAATATGAATAAACCAATAAGTGTCCGCCCGTTTGGGCTTCCGGCTCATAATGGAATACATCACCTTTTCTTCTATCTGCTTGGCATTATTCGCTTTAGTAAGATAGATGAGGTGAGTGGAATACTTGCTGACAGATTCATCTGCGCTTAGCGCCGTTAACAGGGGTATTTGGTCTTTTAAATCGATAAAGTGCAGGAAGCGGTTGTTGATCTTGCGGGCTTTGAACCAGATGTACATGGTAAATATCAGGCCGATCTCAAACACGACAAAGAACAAACGTTTAAGTAACTTAACCGCGTTCGCTACAAAGAACGAGAACTCAACCGTAAGGAATATACATAATATGCCGATAACCAACCACAGCGGCCAATGCTTCACGTAACGCATAAAGAACGACATGAGGATGGTGGTCATGAGCATGGCTATGGTAATGGAAAAGCCATAGGCCGCCGTCATGTGCTCAGATGTCTGAAAGTATAGTGAAACAAGGATACACCCAACACACAATATCCAGTTGATGCTGGGGATGTAGATCTGACCACGAATATTTGAAGGGTATTTGATAGTAATGCGCGGCCAGAAATTCATGCTCACCGCCTCGCTGATCAGTGTAAATGAACCGCTGATCAATGCCTGGCTTGCTATAATCGTTGCCAGCGTGGCCAGCACAACGCAGGGTACCATTAGCAGTTGCGGATTGGGAACGATAGCATAAAACGGGTTAACACCAACAAAATTGGTGCCTTTTGGCTGGGCCAGTACCCAGGCCCCCTGGCCTAAATAGCTTAGCAAAAGCGTGATCTTTACAAATATCCAGCTTACCTGTATGTTCTTTCGCCCGCAGTGCCCGAGGTCGGAATATAAGGCTTCGGCGCCCGTCGTACACAAAAATACGTCGCCCAGGAGCCAAAACCCCTTCGGATGCTCGGTGAGCAGCTTATAGCCATAATAGGGGTTTAATGCTTTGAAAATACCCGGGTCGTGCATTACCTGCATAAAGCCTAAACCGCCGATCATCAGAAACCATAAAAACATAACCGGCCCGAACGAAGAACCCACTACATTGGTGCCGAATTGTTGGAAGAAAAACAGCAGCACCATTATACCAATAACAACCCCCAAAATGAGCGTGCTGCCAGGGATAAACTCAGGGTGGGCCCTGGGGTCGCTTAATGCGGGCACGTTGCTGAGCCCTTCAATGGCGGAAGTTACAGAGATGGGCGGCGTAATAATACCATCTGCTAAAAGCGTCCCCGCACCAATAATCGCAGGAATAGCCAGCCACTTGCCGTAGCGCCTAACCAGGGCATATAATGAAAATATGCCGCCTTCGCCATGGTTATCAGCCTGCAGGGTGATAAGAATATATTTAAAAGTGGTTTGAAGTGTCAGTGTCCAGAAGATACAGGAAATAGAGCCGAGCACCAAAAGCTGGTTAATGGTTTTCCCGTCGACCAGCAGGGTTTGGAAAACGTAAAGCGGGGATGTACCGATATCGCCAAAAATGATACCGAGCGTAATTAGCGCGCCTGCGGCCGTAAGTTTCTTAATATGGGATTCCATAATTCAGTTTAAAAAGTAAGAAAAGCGGGGTGAAAAGCACAAAAAAGAATGGTCTGCCGGGTTGGGCAGATAAAAGTAAAGAAAAGCCTGTGCTCATGTATGAGTTAAAATCAATAATCGTTAAATATAGGTAGTATAAGCCAATACCCATGCCACAAATTTAAAATCATTCTTTCAATAAAATAACCGGTTGGTTTCCAAAATATTAACAGCATAGTGTATTTCTTACACCATTTATTTTGCCTATCATTTTGATAGGTTGATTATCATTTTGATAGATTTTTCAATTTTTATTTTAGCAAGCCAAGTCCGTTGCTTCGCCTGTAATTGCAAAAAAAAGAGCGTTTATAAAACCTTTTTAACCGTTTGGATATTATATGGACTATCAAAAAAATACAAGATATCTGCCATGAAAAAATTACATTTTACATTGATCGTATCAATTTTAATTTGCCTGAGTAGCTGCAGCGCAATCGAGGGAATATTTAAAGCCGGCGTATGGGTCGGAATTATCGCGGTTGTAGTGGTAATCATTTTAATTATCTGGCTTATTTCGGCGTTCCGGAAATAAAACGCACTAAACAGGGTAATATTTAAGTTGAATGAGCTGTAAGGGGACCGGCGCATCATTCCAATACTCATGAACGGCAAGCGCGGCCCCTAAGGCGGTGGATTGAGGGATAAATGCGGAATAGACCTTCAAATTTGGATATGCCCGGGTGAGCATATTCATGAAAACCTGGTTTTGGCTGAACCCTCCGTCAACAAACAGGTGGCTAACTTTCGTGCCGGCCAAAACAAGGTCAGTGGAAAATTTTTGCCTTTCCACCAGGTCGGCAATTAATTCATAATAGGCCAATTGAGATAACGTTTTTTCTGAAAGATTTTCCTGATCAAATTGCTGCCCTGTTAATTGTTTTTCCAATTCCCGAGAATAATCGAGATTGGCGTATTTAGCAATATCTGCGTTAAACCTCGCGGACAATTGCTTTAAACCATCTTCGTAAGCCGGCCCGATAAAAAACCGGGAAGCCTTTACTGTTTTTCCGTTGTATTGCAAATAATTTAAGCAATCGTTTTTCAGTTCGTCGATAGTCAATGGCGACTGGTTAAAGGGATTGAGGGTGATCGACCATGTTCCTGTCGATATTAAAACAAACGGCTCCTTAAAACTCATCAGGTAAGGGATTAGCGCCGCTGAACTATCGTGCAGCCCTATACCGGCTTTATAATTGGGGGTCTGGATCAGCGTACCGGCCGACTGTATCGGCGCCAATTTATTGGCGACACCCTCATCAAAAACCCATTTATGGTAATCGTTCCGGTTAAAATCCCAAAGTGTCGTGTGGCAGCCTATACTGGTCAGATCGGAAAACTTTTGCCCGGTCAGCAGGTAGGATAAGTATTGCGGCAGGTGCAGCGCATATTTGATCTTGCTAAATAATTCAGGCTTTTCATATTTGATGCGGTATAGCTGAAGCCCGGAGTTAAGGCAGCCCAATGCCGGTGAGGCGGTTTGCAGGGAGAATTTTTCCTTGTCGCCATACGTTGCATAAAACTGTTCCCCGAGTTTTTCGGGGTAGGGTTTCAGGTAATTATACAAAGGCGGGATGCAGTTTGCCTGCCCATCTAAAAAAACCAGGCTGGCGCCATAGGCTGAAAAGTTTACCGCCTTAATATGGAACTGAGGCATTTGGCTGATCTCGTTCATCAAATCCAGCAGCCAGTTTTTCAGTAATTCAATATCTTCACACGGGAAGCCATCTTCATCATTTATCTCCGCAAATCGCGCAGACCGTTCAAAAACGATATGATAGTCTTCATCAAACAGGAAGAGCTTTTTATTGGTTTTGCCAACATCAAATATCGCGATGACCGGGATGGGGTTCATGATCGGCTTCCGTAGCTGTGGAATGTTTGTGCCATTTTACAATCCTGTTGCCACCGTTTTTTCGCCGCGATGTTTAACCAGGTTTTTCCGAACCGCCTGCTCCCGAAAAATGGCAACCGGGTTTAGGGCGCCGCCTGTGCTCAACCTGGCCTCTGCCACCAGTGGCCGCACATCGGTGCGATAAGCATTTTGTAAAATTTCCTGTGCCCTGGCCACATCGTTTTCCTGTTGTGCCTGTACCAATGCCGCTTTGTCTACCAGCAGCGCCTGGGCGTAAGCAATTTTTATAGCTTCAACAGATTGCAGCAGATCCTCGATGGGATCCTTAACATTATGCGAAGCATCTATCATCCAGCCTATGCCTGTGGCGTGGTCCATTCCGCGAGCGTCCATGCCTTCCACCAATTCATTAAATATTAAAAATAATTGGTAGGGGTTGATACTGCCTACGGTAAGGTCGTCGTCGCTGTACTTGGAATCGTTAAAATGAAAGCCGGCCAGTTTGCCTTCCATTAATAATAAGGACACGATTTGTTCAATATTGGCGCCGTGCAGGTGGTGCCCAAGATCGACCAGCGTTAAAGCCTTATTGCCAAGCTTTGAAGCCAGCAAATACGATTGCCCCCAGTCGCCAATGGTGGTCGAATAAAAATTGGGTTCGAATGGCTTGTACTCTATCCACATTTTCCAGTCGTCGGGCAAGGCTGTATAAATTTCCTGCAGGCTCTCTAGTGTTCGCTTAAAAGCGTCTCGTAAATTTAACTGTCCGGGAAAATTCGACCCGTCCGACAACCAAACCGATAACGCTTTCGAGCCCAAGGCCACGCCGTGTTTGATCACTTCAATATTATGTGCAACGGCTTGCTGCCGCACCGCCTTATCCACATGGTGCAGGGAGCCAAATTTATAGCTGAGTTTCTGCCCCGGCTGGTCCTGGAAAGTATTGGAGTTTACGGCGTCGAAATGCAGACCGAACTGTGCCGCCAATGCTTTGATCGATGGGGCATTTTCCGGGATATCCCAGGGAATGTGCAGAGAAATAGAATTGGAAGAACGATTTAGTGAATGGACCAAGCCAACATCTTCAATTTTTTCTTCCAAACTGCGCGGTTCGCCGCCGCCCGAAAAGCGGCCGAAGCGTGTGCCGCCGGTGCCAAGTGCCCAACTGGGAATGGCGATGTTGAATGCTTTCAACTTTTCAACAACTCCACGTACGCCGGTTATTTCGCCGGCAGCAAAATCGAAACGGCGGCGGTGCTGCGCCAGGTTTTTGTTGTTGTGTTCGTCGATAATATATTGTTCCATGTTGATCAGGCTAAATAAAAAACTTCTTTCAATGGTACCGATACAGGCGAGTCGGCGGCGTTGGTTTCCATAATATCACTCATGTACTGCCACCATTGTTTCATCACCGGGTTATCGGGCAAGTCATCCAATAATTTTGGATCGTTTGCTTTTAAAACGCCGAACAATGAGTTCGTTTCATCATCTATAAATATGGAGTAATCGCTTATGCCCGCTTCTTTTAATGCGTTTTCCAATTCCGGCAACAAGGCTTCATGCCGTTTTTTATATTCTTCGACATAACCGGTGTAAAGCGTCATTTTGAAGGCGATGCGATGCATAATCTTAAAACAATTTACTTTTTACCTCACAAACGCCGCCGCTACCCCGCCGTCCACATTCAAAACATTGCCGGTTGACTTATTCAATAACCCACCTACAAAAGCCAGGCAGGCATTGGCAATATCTTCCGGCAATATAACCTCATTTAATAATGTTCTTTTTGCGTAATAGGCTGGCAGTTCCTCAACGGTAACACCATAAGCTTTCGCCCTGCCTGCTGCCCAGTCTCCCGCCCAAATTTTGCTATCGGCTATTACCGCATCGGGATTAATAACATTTACCCTGATGTGGTCTTTGCCTAATTCAGCCGCATTCAGCCGGCTTAAGTGCAGCTGCGCAGCCTTGGCAGACCCATACCCGGCATTATTAGGCCCGGAAACCAGGCCATTTTTACTAACAATGTTCAGCACATCGCCACCGCTATCCTGTTTACGCATCACTTCAACACCAGCTTGGGTAACCAGGAATTGGCCCTTTACCAGCACATCGTACAAAATATCCCAGTCTTTTTCGGTATGCTCTTCAAGGGGTTTTGAAATGGATAAACCCGCACAGTTTACCACGATGTCCACCCCACCAAAAGCCAGCGCGGCAGCTGAAAATGCGTTATCGATAGTTGCTTTACTGGTTACATCGATCAATGCAGTTGCAAAAACATCTTTGTTATATTGTTTGGCGAACTCCTCTTTAGCACTGGCGAGTCGGCCTTCATCATTATCGGTAACAATTACACACGCACCCTCATCGGCAAATTTTTTGGCGATGGCCTTGCCGATACCACCGGCACTGCCGGTAACCAACGCAACCCGACCCGACAACACTTTCGGTTTCGGCATACGCTGTAGTTTCGCTTCTTCCAGCAACCAATACTCAATATTGAAAGCTTCCTGCCGGGGCAGCGAAGTATATTCCGAGATCGCCTCGGCGCCTTTCATCACATTTATGGCGTTGATATAAAACTCAGCTGCCACGCGGGCAGTTTGCTTGTCCTTTGCGAAGGTGAACATCCCTACGCCGGGATATAAAATGACCACCGGGTTGGCATCCCGCATGGCCGGGCTGTTCGGGTGTTTGCAGCCTTCGTAGTAATCGGCGTACATTTTTCGGTAAGCTGCAAATTCCGGTGCAAGTTTCTCTTTTATTGCGGCTGTGCCACTTAAATCATCGCCTGCCGATAATTTCAAAACCAGCGGACTGATCTTCGTGCGCAAAAAATGGTCGGGGCAGCTGGTGCCCATCGGCGCAAGGCGGTCAAGGTCATTTGAGTTGATAAACTCCAGTACCCGGGCATCATCGGTAAAATGGCCGATCATCCGGGTTTTTTCCGAGCATAAGCCACGAAGTATAGGGGCCAGCGTTGCCGCTTGTTTTACTCGTTCCGACTCGTGATGGCTTTTAATTTTCTCTCCGCCAAAAACAGGGCCTTTTTTGCCATAATGCTGTTCAAGGTATTCTGCGCAATGCTCAATTACTTCAAGCGTATTCATATAGCTTTCATATGCCGTATCGCCCCACGTAAATAAACCATGTGAGCCAAGCATTATACCCCTGATGCCAGGGTTTTGGTCAAGGCACTCTTTTAACTTCAATCCCAAATCAAAGCCAGGCCGTTGCCATTCTACCCAGCCAATTTTGCCTTTAAAAAGCTCCGCAGTTATTTGTTTGCCGTCTTTTGCTGCCGCGATGGCTATCGCCGCATCAGGGTGCAGGTGGTCGATATGTTTAAAAGGCAAAAAGCCATGCAGCGGCGTATCGATAGAAGGCGCTTTTGAATTAAGATCGAAAATGCAGTGGTTAAATAGCTCCACCATTTCATCTTCATGCTGAATTCCGCGGTAAACGTTTTTCAGGTTTCTGAGGCGATCAACATACAAAGCCGCCAGGCCGCTTTTCTTTAACGTGCCTAAATCGCCGCCGGAACCTTTAACCCACATTACTTCCGTATCAGCGCCGGTTAACGGATCTGTCGCTACCGCCTTGCACGAAGTATTACCGCCGCCATAATTCGTTAGCCGCAGGTCGGCGCCCAAAAGGTTGGAACGGTAGATCAGCAGCGCCACTTCATCACAGGCCAATTCGGCAGCCTTAGCATCGTCCCATAAGTAACTTACATGTTTGAAATTCGTATCTATCACAGACATTTTATCAAGGTTTTATTGAATTGCCGTACCCTACTACCAGCACCGACAAAAATATCACGGCAATTCCTAAAATAACGATTGCCAGTGCTTTTTTACTTACATTTTTCCACTCTTTCAATACCAACCCCCACATATTGGCCACCAAAATGATGAAGGCCATGTGCAATATCCAGGAGCTGGCCCCATTACCGAGACGGCTTTCGCCCATCCCGTAAAAAAAGAATTGCAAAAACCAGGTGATCCCTGCCAGCGCCGAAAAAAGGTAGTTTTTTAGCAAGGGTGATTTGGCATTAGTATAATCGCCAAAAGTTTTATTGCGAAAATTTAAGATCATGCACCAAATGAAATTGGTGGTTAACCCGCCCCAAAGCACTACTACGTAAGTCACATTGTTCCTGAACAGGAAATTGCCTGCGCCGGGATGGGCCGCAACCCAAACCGCATTGGCGGTTTCGGCCATAGGTTTACCGGCTTCAAGGCCGAAATTGAAACAAGCACTCAATATGCCGGATACGATGGCTACAAAAATACCCAGGCCAAAGCGGTAATCCTTATTAAAAGCCGCTGCGGCGCTATCTTTTGAAAGGTCTTTTTCTTTCATCATGCCAGCCTTTCCACAAATGACGATTCCGATGACACAGATCACAATACCCAGCAATACCATTTGCCCCCAATGGTTGTGCAGCAGCATAGTGAATGTGTCTTTACCGGGCGTTGGGACTAAATTGTAGTAAACTGATGGCACCAGCGAACCAAACACAGCGCAAAGCCCCAAAATAATGGTACTGCCGAGCGAAACTCCCAGATAACGTACACCCAAGCCGTAGGTAAGGCCGCCGATGCCCCATAAAACACCCATCAGGTACGTCCAGCCGATTACGCTTAAGCCGGTATTTTTTATAATATCCGCAAAACCAGGGATAGTTAGCCATGCGGCCAATGGCGGAACGATGAACCAGGAGAAAATACCGCCGACGATCCAGAAACTTTCCCAGGCCCAGCCTTTAACCTTTTTGTAAGGGATGTAAAAGCTGCCTGAGGCGAAGCCGCCGATGAAGTGGAAAAATACGCCGAAAATGACCTGCATTTTTTTTGATTTGGTGTATGGATGCGATTCATCGCGTCTACGATGTTCTATTTATGGCTGTGATGCTACTGTGCTAAAATGATATACTCCTGATCCTATGTTTACCACCAGGTAACCGGTTTCGGCCGCTGCCGGTTTAATTTCCGGGTTACTTGCTGCCGGCTGTCCGCCTTCAAGCAAACTGCTGCCTGCTTTTGCAGGAATGTAAACTGTTGCTGTCGTATTAGCTGGTATAGTTACATCAAGTGCAACAGCGCCATTTGTTACTTTCCAATGCGAGCTTACCTTACCATAATTCGTTTCATAGTCAGCCTTTACACTGTCGAGCCGGCCCCCTACGGTGGGTTTGATAGTGATCTGTTTATAGCCGGGCCCTTCAGTTTTAGTGTCGATGCCGGCGATAACGCGGTACATCCAGTCGCCGATGGCGCCGTAGGCATAGTGATTGTATGAATTCATACTTGGTGTTTCAAACGTGCCATCTGGTTTTATGCCGTCCCAGCGCTCCCAGACGGTTGTCGCGCCCATTTTTACCGGGTAAAGCCAGGAAGGGTAAGTATCCTGCAACAGCAAGGTGTAAGCAACGTCAGCATGCCCGAAACGGCTCAATACGTGGCACAGGTAAGGCGTACCCAAAAAGCCGGTGGTAAGGTGGTTATCGTAACGGCGGATATTTGCCACCAGACGATCTGCCGCCTGCGCCCTTAAATTTTCGGGCAGCATATCAAATTGCAGGGCCAACACGTAAGCTGTTTGGGTATCTGACGAGATCAGGCCGTTTGGAGTTACATATTCATTTAAGTAAGCCACTTTTACTTTTCCCAGCAAGTCGGTATAATACTTTACGTCTTCTGCCTTGCCCAAAACGGTTGCCGCGTTGATGAGCAATTGGGTTGAGTAAGCATAAAAACACTGGGCAATCAAATATTTATTGGTGATGGCCGAACTGCCGTCGGTATCGTCATCCACGCTGTAAAACAGCCAGTCGCCAAAATGGAAGCCGGTATTCCAAAGATCATTATGACTTTTCGCCAGCATGTAATCCACCCAGGCTTTCATGCTGCTGTACTGGTTTTCCAGTATGCGTTTGTCGCCATAAGCTAAATACATATTCCAGGGGATCACCGTACACACATCCGCCCAGCCGGTGCTGCCACCGGGACCGTCGGCGTCATTTTTACCGATGACATTTGGGATGACAAATGGAACGCTGCCGGTTTTATATTGATCGGCGGCGATGTCTTTCATCCATTTAACCATAAAATTGTGCACATTCATGTTGTAGGAAGCCGTGCGCGAAAACACCTGCGCGTCTCCTGTCCAGCCCAGGCGCTCATCGCGCTGCGGGCAGTCGGTTGGAACATCTAAGAAGTTGCCTTTCTGCCCCCATTGAATGTTGTGCTGCAACTGGTTGATTGACGGGTTTGAACAGGAGAAAGTCCCCATCGGCTGCATATCCGAATAAAGCGCGATGGCGGCGAAGTTTTCGGGTTTCAAATCGCCGGGATAACCCTCCACCTTAATATACCTGAAACCCTGCCAGGTAAACTGCGGTTCAAAGCTTTCTTCACCGTCGCCATTCAGGATATAAGTATCCTGTGACCGCGCGGTACGCAGGTTATCGGTATAAAAGTTGCCGGCTTTGTCAATCACCTCTGCATGCGAGATAACGATCTTGTCGCCTTTGTGCCCGGTCACTTTCATTTGGACCCAACCAACCAGGTTTTGTCCAAAATCGATCACCTTTTCGCCTTTTGGCGTGGTGAATATTTTTACCGGTTTAAAGGTCTCATGCTTGCGCACCGGTTCGCTGTTGGTGGCGACCAGCGTATTTTTGGTAAAATCCTTAACCACGACGCCCGACCAGTTTTTATCATCAAAGCTGGTGGTCGACCAATCTTTTTGCTGCATGTTATCGTCGATAGTGGCGCCGTAATATATTTCGGCAAAACGTACCGGGCCGGTGGAAGATTTCCAGCTTGCATCCGATACGATGGTTTCTTTGGTTCCGTCTGTATAGGTCACATCCAGTTGCAGCAGTAGAGCAATATCTTTTCCATATAGGTTCGGCTTTGGATCATAGCCGATAAAGCCCCTATACCAGCCGTTGCCCAGTTCGGCGCCAACGGCATTGCCACCTTGCTTCAGCAAATCGGTAACATCATAGGCCTGGTATTGCAGGCGTTTGTTATAGCTGGTCCAGCCGGGCGTTAAAAAGGCATCGCCGATGCGGTGGCCGTTAATTTCGGCAGCGTATAAACCATGCGCGGTGATATACGCAGTAGCTGATGCTATTTTTTTAGCCAGCGAAAAAGTTTTTCGAAACAAAGGGCTCGGCCTGTTTACCGAATCTTCCTTAAAACCAGGTGTTATCCATTTGGCTTGCCAATCCGTTGGCGAAAGCAGCCCCATTTGCCAAAATGCCGGTGCGCTCCATTCAGAAACTTTGCCGGTATTGTCCCAAACACGTACCTGCCAGTAATATTTTTCGCCCGAGGCCAGCGTTTCGCCCTGGTAGGGTACAAAAACTGATTGATCAGACATGATCTTGCCCGAGTTCCACACATCGTGCTTGCCTTTTTTTAGGTAGGCGTACGAAATGGCCTTTATTTCATAGGCGGTTTGCATTACATCGCGCCGGTCGCCGGCGTCCAGCTTCCAGCTGAAGCGGGGGATGGCCGCGTCAATGCAGATCGGATCGACCTGGTCTTCGGTCAGCAGGTGTTCAACTTTTACCTGGGCGAAGCAAATGGCGCCGGGCAGCAGGGCAAGCAGCAAAAAAATGATCTTCCTCATCGGTAATAAACTAGGGTTATATTGGAAAGGCAATATAGGAAAAAAGCTTTTGCTTATGATTTGCTGTAGCGCTTATTTTACGCAGCGGAGACCGGGCGAAAATTTTCAGCAGCCGATCGCGTAAAAACAGGGTTGAAAGGCTGGCCTTTTTTACCCGCCAGTAGTAAAATATGACAACGATCACATTTTTAAGTAATCTGCGTCAATTTTTGTCAGGGCCAAAAGGCATAGTTTGGGCAAAAATATTTTTAGACGTGAGCACTAAAGAACAAGACTTTTTGAAAAAACTCGGCGCCAGGATCCGCGCAGTAAGACATGAGAAACAAATGTCGTTAAACCAGTTATCGGCCCAGTACGGGTTGGAGAAATCTAGCGTTTCCAAACTCGAAAATGGTAAATCAAATTCTACCGTATTAACGCTATGGAGCCTTAGCGAGGCATTGAGCGTGCCGGTTGAGCGGTTTTTTAAGGCGTAAAACAAAAAAGCTCCACTTAGTGTGAAGCTTTATTTGCGGAATGGACGGGACATGAACCTATGCCGTATAGATCTCATTTTCAATATTTTAATTGTCTGCAAAAATTCAACTCCCGAATTACTCGACTATTTTTTGCAACAGTTTGATTTCAAATGACTTACACAAATATAGGTATAAATTTTATTTGTTGCAATTTGATTTCATGCTTTTTGGAATATTTTTAGAAAAAGTGTGATTTTTCTCTTTAATGGTTCTTGGTCATAATAGTTCACAATCATGGTTTTGTCATCCAGGGTGAATGTACAATTCAAAACCGCACAGCCTCATGTCCGGTTTTGTTACGATACCTATTTCAAATATTGTATAATTTTGTACCTATCAACAGATTAGCACTTTGGAACAACAATTGAGGCGGTTAATTTACATGAATCCATATACATTCCATATCAACCAGTACGACCTGGCCTTTCTTGCAACGATATTTATCGGGCTGAATTTTACCCTGCTGTTGTGGTTCACCAAAGGGATCAACCGGCTCGCAAACCGCTTTTTGAGTTTGGCCCTCTTAGCCAGCGTTTTGTGGATGGCCTGGGTACTGGGCATAGATATCGGGCTGGGGACCTACTTTCCGCGCTGGAGTTGGCTGCCACTGCAATTTTCGCTAATACTTGGCCCCCTGATCTACTTTTACGTGCTTAAAATAACCCGGCCGGAATATAAATTCCGCTGGAAAGATTTGCTGCATTTTAGTCCCTTACTGCCGGAACAGGGCGCTTTGGTATTGGAGGTTAAGGAAAGTATAAAGACAGGCGCAGCGACCTATGATACATTAACCTTTCAGCAAATAAGCCCGGTATTGTACCTGGCGACGTTTATTTCGGTCATCACGTACCTGTATTTGTCTTTTAGACTGATAGAACACTTTTACGGGCGGCTAAAATTTATCGGGGGTGACCGGTACCGGTACGAATTACGATGGCTGCATCGCTTACTGGCTGGTTTTGGTCTGTTATGGCTGTTGTGGATACCTTTTTCAGCTATGGGTTATTATTATCGATTAGGGGCACCTGCTTACTATCCCCTGTATCTTCTTTTGGCATCGGTGACGATAGGGATGGCAGCGAGGGCCCATTTGAGGCCGGAAATTGGTGTGCTGGCAGCTACCATTCCGGTCTTAAAACCCATACTACCTGCGGAGCTGAAGCAAAAAGGTATATGGCTGAAGAAAACCGTGCAGGCCAACCTGTATTACCAGGACCCGGAACTCAGTTTAAGTTCACTTGCTGAAAAGCTTGATTTAACTACCCACGAATTATCACGGATCATCAATACCGTGCTCAAAAAAAGCTTTAATGATTTTATTAATGAATACCGTGTCAGGGATGTGGCAGCGAAAATGCAAGATGCAGCTTATGCCCACATCACCCTGCTGGGTATTGCTTATGAATCTGGATTCAATTCCAAAGCCACCTTTAATCGCACATTCAAGCAAATAACAGGGGGAAGCCCCATAGCGTATAAAACCTACCTTAAAAAAGAGGTCTCATCCTATAATTTGAGGCGTAATCCCAATTTTGCCGCGGTAATTTCGTACCATGAAACCACGCCGAAATGGTCTCCGGAGAAATTAAACCGCAACTACATGTTTAGAAATTATTTCAAGATCGCAGTAAGGCAACTCCGCAAACAAAAGATGTATGCGGCCGTCAAAGTGGGAGGCTTTGCTTTCAGCATCGCGGCGTGTTTGTTAATTGCCTTATATATCCGTAACGAGCTGAGTTACGATAAGTCATGGCCTGATGCTAATCGTATCTACCGCGTGTTAGGCAAGTACGACGGGGTTATCAACAACTCCTTTTGGCCGGCGCCGCTGGCCAAAACGCTTAAAGCCGATTTTCCGCAGATAGAACTTACAGCGCGCCTTATGCCCAATACGCTGATGGGCGCCGGTAACGCGGAGGTCCGCCGGGCCGATAAGGTGGAAAATAGTTACGAGGAGGGTATTACGTACGCTGACCAAAGCATGCTGGATATATTAAAATTGCCCATGGTTTACGGCAATCGCGCACATGCGCTGGCTAATCCGAATTCGATGGTGATCTCGCAAAGAAAAGCCGAAAAGTACTTCCCGGGGCAAAACCCGGTGGGTAAGGTGATGTACCTCAACAACGACAAAACCAAGCCGTATACCATTGGCGGCGTGATGGCGAATTTTCCGGCTACATCACACCTGCAATACGATTTTTT
>Ga0302140_10005877_pt1 | contig 15450 bp, 14 predicted proteins | sample I_Bog_E1_1_FD_202095 | JGI IMG/M metagenome (GOLD analysis project Ga0302140, IMG submission 202095) | Peat permafrost microbial communities from Stordalen Mire near Abisko, Sweden - I_Bog_E1_1 | ecosystem: Environmental > Terrestrial > Soil > Wetlands > Peat | place: Sweden: Abisko, Stordalen...
GAAAATTTAATCCATCAGACGGACTCGGCAAGCGATTTTTGAAAATAATTTCCTCTTCGGCTGCAACTTCGTATCTTTCAGCTAAACAGCTTTACAATTGGTCGGGCTGGTTCAAACAATCAAATCAAATATGCCGAAAAACCGACGGATGCTCCAACTCGCAGGTCTTTGGCTTTGCGTTTTTTGGTCCGGCATTGCGGCGGTGGCGGAAAATGGAACCAGATCGGATTCGCAATTTATTGTGGATTCGTGGAGTAACAAGGAGGGTCTGCCTGAAAGCGCTGTCATTTCAGTAATCCAGACGAGGGACGGTTATCTCTGGCTCGGAACGCTCAACGGCTTGGTGCGCTTCGATGGAAATCATTTCACGATTTTCGACGAGAACAACACGCCTGAACTGCCGAGCAGCCGGATTATATATTTGTTTGAAGACAGCCGGACGAATCTCTGGGTCGCCACCGAGACCGCTGGACTGTGCATTATAAAAAATGGAATGGTAAAAAGCTTTTCGGCTGAAACCGCCGGCGGTGGCAAAAAAGTGTTGAGTACCGACGAAGACTCATCCGGCGACATCTGGTTCAACACTCCGGAAGGCATTCTTGACTACCACGCGGGCAAAATGAATTTCAATCCGGGCATTCAGGGGTTTTTCCCCGGGCCGTTTCAAAAATGGCAAATCGAAAAAAAATATTCCAGATCATATCCGTGGGGAAACACGAACGTCACTTCGGCTTGCGAGGACGAAAAGGGCAATCTGATTGTTGGCACGCAAGGCGCGGGAATTTTTTGGCAGGAAGCAGATGGAACATGGCGGCAGATTTCCGAGCCGCAGGGATTGTCGTCCCGCTTCGTGCTTTCACTTTGCATGGATAGGGCGGGAAATCTTTGGGCAGGAACCGACGGCGGAGGATTAGATCGCATCAAAAGAAAAATTTTCTGCGCCCCGGATGGATCCGGCCCGTGGGTGGCGCAATCCGTGGCCGAAGACAAATCCGGCGCAGTGTGGACAGCTTATGCGGGCGGTGTGTCCTGCCTGAAATCAAACTTGGTAACCGATTTTGGCCCGGACCAGGGATTGTTAGATCCAAATGCGTGGACGGTGCTGGTGGATCGCCGGCAGCAGGTTTGGGTCGGCACGCGGTTCGGGGGACTGTTTCAATTTCAAACCAATAATTTCGTTCCCGCGTACGACGCGGAAATTCTCGACCAGCAGATTTTTGCGCTGTTTGAAGACCGCAGCGGACAATTGTGGGCTGGCACGCAAAACGGCCTCGCCAATTATGACGGCCAAATATGGAAGCTTTTCACGACTCACGACGGCCTTTCCGAAAACACCGTCAGCGCCATTGCACAGGACACCAATGGGGATTTCTGGGTCGGGACGGAAAACAGCGGATTGAATATTTTCAAGGACGGAAAATTTTCCTCAATTAAAAAATCGGAAAACGGCCTGCCCGGTAATGATATTTCCTGTCTTTACGCGGACAAGGACGGCGTTTTGTGGGTTGGAACTTCGGGCCACGGCTTGGCGCGGTTTGAAAACAGAAAATGGAAAAGTTGTTCGACAGGGAACGGCCTCGCTAGCAATCACATCAATTATCTTATCGAAGATGAGGACGGTAATTTGTGGATCGGCTCGAACGTCGGCTTGATGCAAATCCAAAAAAAATCGCTGGACGATTTTGCCGCCGGAACGGCGAACGTCATTTCCTGCCGGACGTATGTGGAATCCGACGGGCTGCCGACACGCGAATGCTCCGCCGGTTCACAGCCCGCCGCGTGCCGCGCAGCCGACGGTACTTTGTGGTTTCCCACCACGAAAGGTTTTGTGTTTGTCAATCCTGCGGAACTCAAACCCAACTTGCAGCCGCCGCAAGTTTTGATCGAATCGGTCCGCGTTGATGGCGTTGAACAAAAAACAAATTTGTTAGATTCGGCGTGGTCGCAATCCATCGTCATCCCGCCGGGCTATGAACAATTGGAAATTGATTATACTGCGCTGAATTTTTCCGCGCCAGATGCTGCACGCTTCAAATGCTGGTTAGAAGGTCACGAGAAAGCACCGGCGGACGTCGGTGCCGAACGTGTCGCGCGCTATCCGAAACTGCCGCCGGGAATTTATCATTTCCACGTCACCGCGGAAAATGAAGACGGCATTTGGAATGAAACCGGCAGCGTCCTTGAAATCACCGTTCAGCCATATTTCTGGCAAACCAATTGGTTTCGCATCACTGCAATTATTTTTGCCTTGGCTATCGTCGCGGCAATCGTGCGATTTATTTCCACGCAAAAATTGCGGCGTGTATTGCAATTGCACAAACAAAAGGAGGCTCTGGAGAAAGAACGCTCGCGGATTGCGCGCGATTTGCACGACCAGCTTGGCGCAAACCTCACGCAAGTCGCCCTGCTTGGCGAAATGGCCGGGGCCGACAAAAATTTACCGGACGAAATCGAGTCGCACGCAAAGCAAATTACTGAAACAGCGAGAGAGACGACGCATTCGCTTGATGAAATTGTCTGGGCTATCAATCCATCCAACGATACGCTGGAAGGCCTCGCCAATTATGCCTGCAAATACGCGCAGGAATATTTCGCACTAGCCGGATTGCGTTATCGCGTGGATTTGCCGACGCAATTGCCCGCGATCACGATTCCGCCGGAAGTCCGCCACAATGTTTTTCTCGCGTTTAAGGAAGCTGTTAATAACGTCGTCAAGCACGCTCAGGCGTCCGAAGTCTGGATTCGATTGCAATTGCTACCGCGCGATTTTATTTTGGAAATTGAAGACAATGGCCGCGGTGTCGGAAATCAATCTGCACCGCAAAATCGAAATGGTCTTCGCAACATGGCAAGGCGCATGGCTGACATTCACGGAAACTTTTCCATTTCCGGCGGAACAAACGGCGGAATGGTTGTTCGCCTGAAAATTCCACGCGGGAAAAATTGAATCTATGCCCATCGCCGTTTCCATTGTCGAGGACAGCGACAAACTGCGCGAGACGCTCGTGCGTGTGCTGAAACGCGCCGACGGCTTTCGTTGCGTGAGCCACTACTCAAACGCCGAGGATGCGCTAAAGGATTTGCCGCAGGCGAAACCCGACGTGGTGCTGATGGACATAAATTTGCCCGGCATGAACGGCGTCGAATGTGTCCGGCAGTTAAAAAAAATCGCGCCGGAAATCCAAGTGATGATGCTCACCGTTTATGAGGACACGGAAAACATTTTTGACGCGCTGGCGGCGGGCGCGAGCGGCTATATGCTCAAGCGCACGGCGGGCAAGGAATTGCTCGAAGCGATTGAGGAGGTTAAACGCGGCGGATCGCCGATGACAACGCACATCGCGCGCAAGGTCGTGCAATCGTTCCAACGGTCGCCAGTGGCGGAAGCGCAGGCCGAAAGCCTTTCCGAGCGCGAACAACAGGTGCTTGATCTTTTGAGCCAGGGATTAATCTACAAGGAGATCGCGGAGAAACTCGGCATCAGCTACGAGACCGTCCACACCTATATCCGCCGCATCTACGAAAAATTGCAGGTGCGAACGCGCACTGAAGCGGTGGCGAAATTTTTGCGGAGATAGATGCATATGCCCCGATCATTGTATATGGGGTGTTCACCCCACTGGTTGCGCCCGGCATGTCTGGCTATTATCCTTAGCCAGTGTCACGTTACGGATATTTTCCGACTGAATCTGAACTCGCCTTGAATGGCGCATCGCAGACGGCATTGCATGAACGAGCCGCCGCAACGACGCGCATCCAATTTGGCGAAAAGGTTTTTGTGCGTGCCGTGGTCGAAGTCTCGAACTTTTGCCGAGAAAATTGTTCCTACTGCGGGATGCGCCGCGACAATCGCACCCTGGCGCGCTTCCGCGCGAAACACGAACAGCTTGCCGAACTTTTGATCCATCACCGCCCGGCCAGCGTCACCGACGTGAATATTCAAGCCGGTGAAGACCCCGTGGCCGTACGCGAGGTGGTTTTACCGCTCATCGAAATCTTGCGGCGCGAAACGCCGCTCGGCATCAGCGTCTGCCTCGGAACTCTTTCGCAAGATCATTACGATGAATTGCAGGACGCAGGCGCGAGCATCTTCATCATGAAGTTTGAATGCGGTGATGCTAGGCAATATGAGCAACTCGAAGCCCCCGGCACTTTGGCGGAACGGCTGCGGCACATCCGCCAGCTCGCGGAAAACAATTGGAATGTGAGTTCCGGCTTCATCATCGGCCTGCCTGGTCAAACGCCAGCCGATTTATTGAAAAACCTTGAACTTGCGTGCTCGCTGCCGCTGGATGGTTGCAGCGTCAGCCCCTTCATTCCAGGCGAGGAGACGCCACTCGCCCAAAATCCCACGGCAAATTCCGACTGGACTTTCAATTGCGTCAGCGCGCTGCGGCTGATGCGCCCTGAGTGGATCATTCCGGCGGTCAGCGCATTTAACCTGACGGAGCAGGATGGCTACCGGCGCGGCCTGCGCGCGGGCGCGAACCTCGTCACGATCAATCTGACGCCGACGGATGTGCGCGGCGATTACGTCATTTACAAACGCGACCGTTTCATAATGACCGAAGAACGCGTGCTGAATGCGATTTCAGCCGAAGGTCTCGCGCCGTCTAAGTCCGGTCTGGTGGATTTTTATCTCGGCAAAAGGACGAACAAAGCCGCCGTCGGAAAAATTTCCGAAATGGCGAAGGCATAATTGAAGCGTGCTTTTCCCCGCGCCAAAAAATTCGGATCCGACCGGTGCAAACCGCGTCGTCGTCACGGGTGCGGGAATTGTCACGGCGCTCGGCATCGGCTGGCAAAAAAATGCGGAAGGTTTTCGCGCCGGGCGGAACGCTTTTCGACCGGTGACCTTGTTCGACGTATCGCGGCAGCGGTCAAAAATCGCGGCGGAGGTGGATTTGCCGGCTGAACTGCCGACCACTAAATTATCCCCGAACAGCATCTGCCGTTTAAACCGCGCCTCAAAAATGCTTTTGATCGCCGCACACGAGGCATGGACGCAAGCTGGTTGGAATGCAGTGGAGAATCTGCCAGTTGTGATCGGGACAACCAGCGGTGAAATGGCCTTCGGCGAAAATTATCTGCAGCAGGCAGTCCGATTTCCGTACTCCAAAAAAGCGCAGCCGACGCGAGTCGTGCATTATCAAGCCCAGCAGCAGGGACTTGATTTGTGCAACGCCTTCGATTTTTCCGGCCCCGTCACAATTGTTTCCAACGCCTGCGCGTCTGGCGCGAACGCCATCGGCCACGCTTTTGAAACGCTACGAGGCGGGCATGCGGAGAAAATCCTGACCGGCGGCTACGACTCGCTTTGCCAGTTGACCTTTGCCGGGTTTGATTCGCTCCAGGCGCTTTCACCCACGCCTTGCCGCCCATTTGACGCGCAACGCGACGGATTGACGCTCGGCGAAGGCGCGGCAATCCTGACCTTGGAAACGCTCGAACATGCGCGAAAACGGAATGCGGAAGTTCTCGGCGAGATCACCGGCTACGGCGCGACGACCGATACACATCATTTGACGCAGCCGCATCCCGAAGGTAAAGCTGCCTTTACCGCGATGACCTCTGCATGCGCGTGTGCAAAAATCTCGCCGGAGCAAATTCATTATGTCAACGCACACGGCACAGCTACGCCGCATAATGACGCCACGGAATCCGTCGCAATCAATCGTTGGGCGACCGACTACGCAAAAAATCTGCCAGTGAGTTCGACAAAAAGCTGCAGCGGTCATCTGCTCGGCGCAGCGGGCGCAGTGGAAGCAGTCGCTTGTTTGATGGCATTGCGCGGTCAATGGCTGCCTCCGCAAACTTCACTGCACAAAATTGATCCCGCGTGCAATTTCGAAATTGTGCGGCAGCCCGTTGACAAAAAAATAGGTACGGCGCTCTCAAATTCCTTTGGCTTCGGCGGTGCAAATGCGTCGCTCATTTTCAGGAGGTGGCCGTGAGCAGGATTTTTGTCCACGGGCTTGGCGCCGTTTCACCGGCGGGTTGGGGTGTGCCGGCATTGCGCGACGCCTTGAAAAGAAATTCACCAGTACAAGCACAAACCATGGTGCGACCAGGCTGGAAAAAGCCGCTTCACGTCCGTCCCGTTCCGGAGCCGGTTTCTCGTCCTGTATTTTTTGATCACCCTCGTTTGCGACGGGCAAATTTAATTGCACAATTTACTGTTGCCGCCGCGCTTGAAGCGCTGGGCAAAAATGTTTCGCTCGTGCAAGGCGGAAGGATACGGCTTGGCATTATTGTGGGAGTGATGGCTGGCGGCGTGAATTATTCACGCCGGTTTTATGAGGAAGTTTTGCAAAATCCCAGAACAGCCAGCCCAATAATCTTTCCAGAAACCGTGTTTAACGCGCCGGCCAGCCATCTTGCTGCATTTCTTGGCTCAGAGATGATCAGCTACACGCTCGTCGGGGATGACGGAACGTTTTTGCAGGGTGTCGCCATCGCCGCCCAGTGGCTTACCGATGGCAAAGTGGATGCCTGTCTGGTTATCGGCGCAGAAGAAACTGATTGGATTGTGGCTGATGCGATGAAATTGTTTCGACGCAAAACAATACATGGCGCGGGCGCGGGCGCGATCTTGTTGAAGAAAGATTCTGGTTCCGGTGCCATTGCCGAACTAACCGTCATCACCGATTCGTTTCCATTTACGCAAAGCCAGTCTCGATTCGAAACGGCGCGCAGAATGCGGGCGCATCTGCCAAGCTGTGCCCCGAACGAATTGCTTTGCTGCGGCGAACAAGACGCCGCCGAAAATGCTGCCTGGAAAGATTGGGCCGGCGCACGACTCGCGCCCAAGGCAATTCTTGGCGAGGCATTCGTGGCTTTTGCCGCGTGGCAGTGTGTTGCAGCTTGCGAAAGCATCCGGCAATCGGAGTTCACCGCCGCGAACATAAGCGTGGTCGGCGTGAACCAACAGGCGGTCGGCGCGCGTTTTCTGGCTTGCGCAGATGCGAGTTAAATTACAGTTTTTCTTTTACGATGAACGATTCAACTGAACTCAAGGAGCAGATCAAGCAGATGCTTGTCGAAAACCTGATGCTGAAAATCAACGCGGGGGAAATTGCAGATGATCAGGCACTGTTCGGACCGGGCAGCCTGGGCCTGGATTCGGTGGATGCACTACAGCTTGTTGTGGCACTTGACAAAAATTACGGACTGAAAATTTCAGACACGGAAGTCGCACGCAAGACAATGCAAACCGTCAACAGCATTGCTGCCGCCATTGAAAGCCGATGAAAATCTGTCCCGTCTGTGGAAATTTGGAGGTTCGCGAACCCATTGCTTTCCAAAGCGCAGTCGTTCACATTCTGTGAGCGCATAACTTTTTTCGCACGCCAGCAAACACTCCAATTCAAATACCGAAAGCGACGCATACTGTTACAAACAGTATTTATTTTGGACGATTCCTTAAAAATCATCGCCGCGTCAAAGTGAGCAGTAGCACGTCATTTTGACGCAGCGGCAGTGTCGCGCTGAATTTTCCATCCGCACCAATTTTCACATCACGCTCAAATTCCGGCTGACCGCTCGCGACGGAGCGCAATTTTGCTTCCTGGGCACGGGTTAATTGCGATGGAGAATTCATTTCCAAATAGGCCGAATAGGCATCGTTTTTTTCAAACCCAATCTCCCGCAACGTAAGCATATAATTTCCCGGCGGCACATTTACCAAATTCACTTCCACGCTGCCCTTTGACTTGGCCGGTTGCAATTTGCGAAACACTGTCTGATTGGGAACAGTCGCGTCAGCCAAGCGGGTCAAATCCCATAATAAAATTTGTGCGCCGCCTATTTTATCGCGACAGATCCACGACTGCTGATCGCTGTTTTTCAACTCCGTCGCGCCGATCTGATTCATGAATTGATACGCAAAATACGCTGGTTTTTTTATGCCTTGAAAATTCAGCAGTCCGAAGCCGCCGTGAAAAGGCGTCATTGGCGGTCCATTTTCCTCGAAAATGTCGGTGAAAGTCCAATATGACATGGAGGCGATTCCGTGTTCCGCGTGCTTGAATTGCTCCAAAATATACGGAGCAGAAAAATAGGAATCGTGGATCGGATCGCGCGGCGAGTAGGACGCGCTCCATTCGGTGACATGAATTGGCAGATTCGTGCGGGTGGTTTCGTCCACCAGTTTACGCCCGGTCGCCATGGTGTCAGCGGGCGCATGCAGATTATTGCCGAGGTAAAGAAATTGGTCGCCGTTTTCGTCCAAGCCGCTGGTGCCGCTTCCGAGGCCATAAGTGTGAAAGCTGATGAAATCCAGCGGCGAATGATTGGTACGGCAGAATTCGATCAGTGGCTGAATCCAAATGGTCTGCGAACCTGCCGGGCCGCCGACGGAATAATTTGCATTCACACTTTTTATGTCCGCCGCCGTGTGCGCGTATAGGTGAAAATACTCGGCGCGTCGGTGTTTCGGGTCATGCGGTGCAAAAAACGCGGGATAATCCGCCTCGTTCCAGATTTCAAAATTCCAACGCTTCACTTCATCAGCGCCGTAACGCGCAGTCCAGTGCGCGACGAGGTCTTTGACCAAATCATCCCATTTGTCCCAGGATTTTGGCGGCGTGACATTTGCCTTCCACCAAAAAATGGTTTGATTGCCGCTCGCGAGCTCATCCGGCATGAAACTGATTTCCACAAACGGTTTGATTTTCATCGCCAGAAGCGCGTCATAAAGCTGGTCAATGTATTGAAAATTGTGGCGTGGCTTGCCGTCCTTGGTTTCAGAGTAGGTGCCCATGTCATCGCACAGCAGTCCATGAAAGCGGATGGATTTGAAACCGATTTCGTCCTGGCACATTTGCAATTGTCGCTGCCAGTCGGCGCGCAACCCTTCCGCCGCGCGTCCCGCTCCGATGCACCCGTGAAATAATTCCGAATGCGGGCCTTGAATGTTTTGCCAGTCGGCGGAGATGTTGCGAATGGGAGCAGCAACGATATCGCCAGCAATTGCATTCCACTCAACCAACATGACACCCGCAACAAGGCAGATGAAAATCTGCCAAGACAATTTAATGGAATTGCTCATCAAATAAACCACTAATGAAATTGGATGATATTCTCCTTTGATTTGTCAAAAACAACAATCGTTTTTCTTTCATCGTTTAGGCAACAAAACGGCAAAAACATCCTTGCTGCGAAACTCGGTGTGAGTTTGTACATACTTAAAAACTGGGCGTTTGGACGGATTCATCCAAACCAAAAATCATGGTGGAACATTCGCGCTCTTCAAAGATCACCTATAGGCTGAACCTGCTCGATTTCCAACTTGTATCCTAATTCCGCGCAGCTTTGCCCAGCGTGTTTAACGTGGCTGCGTCTTTGAAGCGAAGATTTTACACAATACCATATGGGTGGGGAGAAAAGCCGCGAGCCATAGCACGCCCAGCCACAGGATGACATAAAGATTTTGGTTGATCCAGTGTTGCGGCTGCCGGTCATTGAATCCGTAAAGATAATTTATATTAATAGGGACATTTGGATTGGCCGGATGCGCTCCGGCGGGCGGAGTGAAAAGATAGCAAATGAAGCCCAGACCTGTGGCCACCACAGTCCACGCGGGTAAAGCCCGCCGGTCATAGCCAAGTCGGAACAGGAGCCAGACGAGAAGCATGGGAAGCCAGCCGTGAAACAGCGAAATCGCACGAGTGAACAGCGGCAGCGCGGGGTCGAACATATAACTGGTCAGGTTCAGAAAATGAAACCCCAGCAGGTTGACGCCAAAGTCCGCGAGCCAGAGGCATTGCGGTAGCAGGATTCCCACGGCGCACATGCTCACGAGAATCGGACTTTCCAGCCACATGCCCGCCACCGTGAGAATGAGCGAGGCGTCACAAAACCATAAAAAATTAGTCGGCCCATAGGCATGTAGATAGACCGGAACAAGCACGGCAAGAAAGGCGGTGACGGCCACTTTGGCGGTTAATGGAATCTTTCTGTCGGACATTTTCGTCACGAACTCAAACTACCGCACGATGACTTCCGGCGGTCGCACCACGAGAACTGGAGGCCCCACGACGACCGCATCGTGACGTTCATATCCCCCGTGCCGGCGTCCGCCGCCGTCATCAACAAGACATCCGCTGGTGGTGAGGAGGGTTATCATGCCGGTTATAAACAGAATTATTTTCATGTTGGATTTATATTCTTTCTTTGAAGAAATTAACCGGTTGGCGTGAACTCTTCCATGGGGCATTACCCTACCGGCTCAATTTGGTCGGGGCTGGTTTCAAACCCGCCAGCGCTCCCAAAATTGTTTTTTGCACGGTCGGATTGACAAGATTCCCCAAGTGTCCACCGCGATTGAAAACAGTCAGCTGATCCGCCGCAAATGTGGTGCGAAGCCATGTGAGGTCTTCATCGGCCAGAAGAAAATCATTTTCATTCACGATGATGCGGATGTCCGGGTTGACGCGCAGTCCTGCATCATACGTGCGCAGGTCGCCGGATTTTTGCAGTGTCGCTGGCGCATTCGTTCCAAGGCCGTGGGATTCGTAATACGGAATCGCAAGTTTCTCAAAATAATCGTCGTAGGAATAATTGAGGATTTCCTGATAGACCGGCTCTCGACGGAAATTATGGATGGGATGTTGCAGGACGCCCTGATTGTTCCGCCGCTGGCTGCTGTAAATGATGTCGCGCAGCATAAACCGGAACGTCATGCCGATGAGAAATTTGGATTCGGTGGAGTTAAACGGCAGCGAGACTCGTGGCGTGAGGGTGAGCTTGCTCAAGACGGCCACCTTGAGAAAAGTATTTTCAATGTAATCGGCCCGGTTGGTCTCCGGCCACTCCAACGGTGCGCGATAAAATTCGTCCAGCTTGGAAATTCCATACTCCAGCCTCACAGGTGAATTGATGGCGACGACGCGGTCGAATTTGATCAACGAATCTCCTTCGCCAGGTTTCAACGCGTCAGTTGGTTGGTTCGTCGGCTCGGTGGCCGCGATGTATAACGAATCGAATGCGCCCATGGAATAGCCCATCAACGCCCTGTCGCCCAACCGGCCCGGATACAGCCCGTTCAAGCGACGATCAATTTCTGTGAGAGCGACGTGCAAATCGTGGCCGTCCGCAGGCAGATAAGCGGGCAGCGCGGCGGTGGAGGCATTTTCCATGAACTCGGAATTGAACGGGCTGCTGACGTTCACAACGGAGAAACCGTTATTGTAAATCAACTCGGCTAGCGCCAGCGAGTTTTCGGCCAGACGATGCGAACCGAGGCCGGGAACGATATAGACCAACGGCGCTTTTCCGGGTTGCAACCAAAACGTGAATTTCAATTTCCGGCCCGTCGCCGGGATCAAGGCTGACTTGGTTTTGCCGTGACCCGGAAAATCAGCGTCCTGATAGGTGAAGAAGACAGATTCGATAGTCTCGAGCGTGGCTTCGTCCGGTTTTCCCTTCGCCTGGAAATCCGCCACGCGGTTCGCCCGCGCGAACGTCCATGCATATTGAACCTCCGAATACGGATCCATTTCCGCCTGACTGAAGCGCACATATTCGCCCACGCTGTCGGACAAATCGTTATACATGACCGCGTAGGTGAAATAAGTGTAAGGACCGAGCCATGTCAGCGGATTGTTCGCGACGAAGTCATAGGGCGCGATGTAGAGCAGCGGATTTGCGGCCGCGTCGGCAGCGAGACCAAGGGTGTCGCGCTCGTTGCTCGGCCCAAAAACCGGGAGCATGATAAAACATTGCGGCTTCCAGCCCCACTTGCCAAACGTCTGGCCGAAATCCGCGTCGGATTTTGGAATCTTCCATTTCGTTCCCACGTCCCAGAATCCAATTATTCCGACAGTGGTGTTGCAAACGAAGCGATAAGTTTCATCACGCGCACCTCGCCATTTTTCCTGGAGCAGATTGTTGATCAACCGTCCCGGGTAAGTAAGGTTTCTTCCGAAATTTCCAATTCCGGTGCGGATCGGTTTCACAACGACGAATCGATAGACTTTGCTCGTCGGTTTGATGACATCGGTCATCAGTCCCACATTGAAAGCCCACATTGCACGGTTGAACGGCTCGATTGGATCTGGAACGGATTTTGGAAGGACAACAATTCCCGGAGCTGTGGAATTTGTAAAGTCCGCAGCAAACTCCTGCGCATGTGTCAACGATGCGAGGTACAGTGCAAAAACAATTAGAATTATTCTGCCAGATTTGTTCACGAGTAATTTGTTTGTCAGCTCAAACGAACTGTCTGGTTACCATCCATCCGTTTGGATAAATCAACAGGGTCGCCGACGGAAACCTGCTGCGGGTTGACTTGATAAGCCCATACTTGGAAATACGTCAGGTTGGCCTCGCCATAGATTGTCGCGAACGCACCGTCCACCGCGTCCGCGCCATGCGCAACCTTGACGCGACCGATCCGGGGAATATTGTAGCGCGCGTCGAAGGTCAGCCATTCCTGCCCCAGATAGACTTCGCAGTAGGCGTGAAAATCCATTGGCGTGCCGAGATCAATGAATCCGATGTCCGGCAAATGTCCCGTCACATAGCGTGCGGGCAGATTAAACGCGCGGCAGAGCGCGATTACGGCATGGGCGAAATCACGGCAAACACCGTGACGACGCGCAATCACTTCGGACGCGGAAAGATCGGGACGCCCGGAGCCGTATCGGTATTCGATATTGTTGTGAACCCAGTCGCAGATGGCCTGCACGCGAGGCAGCCCATGTTGAATCTGGCCGAACTGGTTCCACGCAAAATTCATAAGCTTGTCCGAATCGCAATAACGGCTCGGCAGCGTGTAGCGCAGCAACTCATGCGGTAGTTGCCCCACTGGCACGATGTTGCCGCGAATCTCCCGGCTGTCCGGTAATGAAGAAACCGCGACGAGCGCGTCGTGCCGGATTTCATTTTTTCCCGGCATGAAGGTCGATCGATAAGTGATGTTGCCGTGGCTGTCTTGAAATTCATACGACGGCAAACCAATCCCGAAGGACAACCGCTCCTGCATCACTAGCACCCGGCCTTCCAGTCGCGGTTTCAGGACGAAGAGCACCGGCGTCTGCACGGTTGTTTCGTAAACCAGATTGCAGCCAACTCGGACGGTGATGTTCAATGGACTCCAGTTCATAATTAATCTACTCTGATAGCTCTTTTTGGAAGAGCGTTCCGCTAATCAACGTCATTATGGTACGGAAGATATTTCGGTGATATGGGGTGTTTCCCTACCTGGCGATTCGATGAGTAGTGTTTGCAACCAAGCTGGCAAAGCGAAGCAGCGTCGGGCTTGAAACATTGCCCTCGCCCTCTGGCAACCCAACATTAACCAATCGGTCAACTTTTAGTTGCCGGATGGAACGGACATCGGCTGTTGCGGCTGTTGTGGTTTGACTTGAATGCGCCATCTCAAACCTCCAGTTGCCACATAGGCCAGCATGGCTGCCAACATCATGATCGTGCAGAACCAGATGCGCCAATCACGATGAGCGCGTTTCCAATAGGGACGATGGCCATGACCGCCAGAGTCATCGTTATTCGGATCTCCACGCGGATGGTGGGTTTCCTTTGAATCATTCATTGCTTTATGACTTCCAGGTTTTGTCCAAGTTTAAAAATGCAATGGCGACGAAACGTGGCAGGTCAGGCAAACCGTTCGAGCGGTTGCATTATTTAGTCCTCATCATCCGAGTTCAATGCCGCCGATTCCCAGACGGACTGGCTCATTTGATCAATCTCCGCTTCGGCCACTCCCTCCTCCACCAGCCGTTCATTGTCGCTTCGGCCTTCCTCGTCCTCATCCTCGCTGGGTGCCGCTGGCACTTTGTGTCCGGTGGAACCGGGCGCTGGATCCCAGCGTTCGGCTTCGGGTGCGGATTCAAGCAGGGCTTCCTTCGGGTCAATGTCCGATTCGCCGGTCAATTCCCGTTTGGCCTGCGCAAAATGTGCCACGGTCGCGGCTCCCGATATTTCACCGTCAATGGCGGCCAGTTCTGCAGCCCGTGCGCGCACCATCTGGGGTGTCACCGTGCCGATGCCGGCGGAATTTTCCGAGATGACGCCGTCCTTCAGTGGATTTGTTTTCATAGGATAAAATTTATCGTGAATGAAAGGTTTGGTCGTTGTGGGAGGTTTTCATTTCACGCGTACCACGGTCCTCGCGCGCGTCGCGGGATTTTGAAAAAATGTTGTCCCGCTTTTTGGGTTTTGGATTTGGCATGGGTTTCTCCTGAACAGGCCGCAACGTGTGGAGTGTTTGTGGAAAGACAGGAGTTTGTTGCGATGCCGCAGGTTTGGTGAAGGGAGATTTCATAATTGTTCGGTTAATCATTCCACTGCTCAAACGGAGGTTAATTGCAGTGGATTTTTAATTTGCCGACGGGTCATGCGCTTCATACACATGATTTTCATGCCATTGGTTTAGAGGATCCTCCAAAATCGCGATTTGATTTGTTGTCAGCAGCGGCTTGATCTTGTTCACAGCCGAATCCCTATAAGGCTGAAGACCGGCCCAGGCCGCCTGCGATTCGCTGCGAGCCGCCCGGATTTGGGCGGCGTTCTTCGATCCGCGCACCTGCCGGCTCACATCTCCGGCGGCATCAATCCTGAATTGGTTGGCCACCTCATATTGCTGGCTCATGCTGGCAAAATCATCATCGAACGGCTTCAACGCCTCACACTGTTTATAGGTGAGCTTCATCTTATCCTTGAGGCCGGGCGGTAGCAGCGAGTGTTCCCCCAATGTCCGCTCGCACATCACCGCATCGTGATATTTCAAGGTCAGGACGATCGGGAAATTTTTGGATTTGGGATCGGTGTAAATGCTGTTGGTTGTGATGCACTGCGCGCGCAATGCCGGGAGGACGGCAAGCATCAGGCAACCAACGATTGCGAACAGGAGGAATTTGAAGTTCATACCTTATTTCGCGGCCTGCGAATGGGCTTCCACAAACCAGAGCCATTTGTCTATGCCGCGTGACACCTCGGTGAACAGATCCGCCGTGTCGGCGTCGTCCAACGCGTTCGCCTCGTCAATCGTCGCTCGGGCTTGCTGGCCGAACGTGGACAGCGCGCGGGCCACGAACTCCACATGCTCCATGCCTTCCGAAATCTCCGGCGAATATTCAGTGAGCTGCGTGCGGGCCGCCGCCATGCGCACCGTTCCCTCGGCCACGCCGCCGAGCTGCACGATGCGTTCGGCAATCTGGTCCACATAATCCTCCACCGCTTCCGCCACCTTGTCAAAAAGTTCGTGCAGGCCGATGAAGCTCGGGCCTTTCACATTCCAATGCGCCTGCTTCATCTGCAGTTGCAGGTCCACGGCGGACGCCAGCCGCAGGTTCAGCAGCGCGTTCAATTCCGTCCTGCGCTCCTTGGAGATGTCGTTTTCCGTCTCATACATTTTGGGCTCTTCCGTGCGGGTGCCATTCAAAGTTTTCATAATTTTGTGATGCTTGGGGTTTGTTGGGGTGTGATGGA
>Ga0302140_10005884_pt1 | contig 15440 bp, 11 predicted proteins | sample I_Bog_E1_1_FD_202095 | JGI IMG/M metagenome (GOLD analysis project Ga0302140, IMG submission 202095) | Peat permafrost microbial communities from Stordalen Mire near Abisko, Sweden - I_Bog_E1_1 | ecosystem: Environmental > Terrestrial > Soil > Wetlands > Peat | place: Sweden: Abisko, Stordalen...
TCTTGAATCCCACATTGTGCTGCCACATATTTTACAAGACTTTCCGACTTATGTGTATTTAGCTGGTCCATTACAAAAATATATTTATCATTAGGTGCAAGAGAGACTACATCCGATATATGTTTTAAGCTTATCGAGTTTTAAATTTTTCTACCAATAAACTTAGTTCTCTTATGATTTCAGTTATCCTCTTAGTAACAATATTTGCTTCTTCCATGCTTTCTTGTTCATGTTGAACAGATATATTTCTTTAATCTGCTTACTGTGAAGTGAAAAAATTTACTAAAGTACCATAATAAATTTCTTCAGTACACTTCTTGATTCATTTATTTCTTATTTTCTTTCATTATTCTCTTTTGTTCGTACATTCGTTTATCCGCTATTTTATAAAGTTCATCAACATCATCTGAATCATCTGAAAACTCAGAAAGCCCATATGCAAAACTAACCTCTTTTTTATCTCCATTCAGATCAAAAAAATTATTTTTAAACACCGTATAAATTTTACTGATAATATCAATAACTTGAGCATTGTTTTTATTAGTGAATATTACGGAAAACTCATCCCCACCAATTCTTCCAAAAACATCATTTTCAGAAATTTCTGCTTTAAAAATCCTTGCAAAGTTTATTAACATCTTGTCGCCTGCATCATGACCATAGGTGTCGTTAATAATTTTAAAATTATTCAAATCCAATATACATATAACAAAAACTTCATCTGAAAGCTTTGCTTTATTTGGAGTTTCATTTAATATTTTTCTGAAATAATGCCTGTTATATACTCCAGTTAAACTGTCGTACTTAGACATAAATAAGATATTCTCTAATAACTGAGCATTTTTTAGAGCTATAGCAATATCAGAACATAGGTACTTAAGCAAATTTTTATCCTCTTCATTAAAATTCCCTTCATTATTTACATTGAATATATGAATAAAGCCTACAATATGTCCATCAATACCAATTCCACAGGCTAAAAGTTCATGTGGAGATTCAACTAGCAACCTTTTCCAAGAATTATAGTCATGTTCTGCATTAAATAGGTTTTTTTCTAAATCATCAACAATTATAGGGTTATATAAATTATGAATATCGTACATTCTATATTTATATATCTCTTCCAGTCCATATGTTATTTCTTTTATTTCATCTAAAAAATACCCTTTTGTAGCTTTGTAAAACCATTCATTATTTTCCATAAATAGAATACTCCCCATTTTACCCTTGGGAATTATCTCCAATGTTTTGTCAAGTATCATTTGAAACAAACTATCAATTTCGCAAGAAGATAGCATTTTGCTGTTTATCTCCATAATAGACTTTGTGGCATTATTCATTTGTTCTATCTTGCATTTTTGCTCTTCTAGGATTTCATTGGCTTGTTGCAATTCTTTTGTAACTTGGTTTACAAGATTCGTAAATACTTTAATTACACCCAAATCTTTTCCTTCAAAAAAACTTTTGGATGAACTTTGATTTTTAGTTAATGCGATTTCATTCTTCTGAAAAGTCTGTTCACCTTCAGAAATCCCTAGTATTGTCATTGTTATATTTAATAGTTCATTTGACTGATTACATGTAAAGAATTCACCATAAGTAAAAAAACCAAAGGTTGGAGCAATTTCATTTAGAACATGTGTCTCAATATCAATTTCACCTTGCATAAAAGCTTTTCTTACAGAACAAGAATAAACGAAAATTGCTTCAACATTTTTATCTTTTAATCTATCAGTTATTTCTAAGGCTTTCGCTTTTATCATACTTATATTTCCATAACCAAACTGAACCTTATCGTTAACTTCAACGTTGCCAAGAAAGCTCAATGATCCATCATCATAACAGCAAAAAGCTACCCTTGCTATGTCAATACCATTTTTTCTAATTATTAATGGAAATTCAGTTGCAGACATAGGCAGTTCTTTAGCAACTTCATCTCCAAGATATTTTTTATAAATATCAAAAGCTTTAACATTATCTATTGTAAAAATCTTGTTCTCTGATGCTTCAGTGATAGTCATTAGTTTTCCAATAGGTGACCAGGAAAAATTATGATCTGTTGTAACCTTTAAGTGTTTTCCAGTAAGTGAAGCGGCAACAATACCATTTTTCGTAATACCTTCATTTGAAAATACAAATGTTTCCTTAAAATAGCCGTTATCACCAGCTTTGCCTCCACAAACAATAACATTACTATTTACAGCTTCTATGCCTTTAATAATATCCCACCCATTTGTTAACAATCCGTCAGAAAATAGAATAACAACTTTTGTATCCTCTTCAACTAATTCTTTAACAATATTTATGCCTAATTCATATTCATTATTATTACTTAAAAGCTTTGTTTTAATTTGCACTTTTTCAAAAATAGTAAACGATATCATAGTAGTATTGCTAAAGGCGCTTCCTTTATATATTTCGCCAGCAGTTGTTGTGCCTATAATTTCTGCCTGTGGTAATACAGACGTTATTTCTTCTATAATGTTATTAATGAATTTTATTTCCACTACTCCTGTGAAAACTTGAATAAGAACATTATCATTTTTATTAATATTATTGATATTAATAAAAGACTTCATTTCTCGAAAATTTTTATATACAAATCCATATTGTTTCACAACACCACCACCCCCTTTAGGGAAAAAATTATATAATTGTTCCCTACTGATAACATGAAACTATCTATTAGTTCCTTTATTACCTATATTATCTATTATACCTTAATTGTACTAAATAATGCAAACAAATACTATATTCGATTGAAAAACCTTTGTAACTATTCAGCTATAGCTATTTATTTTATATTGGTTATAATTTTAGATATAATAAATAGGGATATTAACTCTTATATACACCATATATATTAGTTAAACTAAGGTTTAGTCAATTGGATTGCTAGTAAAAATAGACCTTATACTATCAAGAGTGTTTAATCCATTCTTTAGAACCGTGGATACATATCCACGGTTCTAGTAAATGCATTTGCACCTTCAAGACTTCTAAACGTTCCAGAAATTTTTTGTTTAACCTTAGTCATTTGCAAGTTGCGTTCTGCTAGATTATTATCGAAAAGTATATTAAAATCATACATGAAATCAAGCATTTGTTCTTTCTAACCACTTAATCTATTTAATAAATTAAGGCTTATACTTTTCTTGACTTTCTTCTGAAAATATAATTTCTTATTTGTACATAAGATTATATTTTATGATGAACTATACTATGCTTCTTTAGAAGACTTTAGGCACAATCAAAAAAATAACAAATCCATCTGCCAAGCCTATTTTCCATCATGCTGCGTCAGCAGATTGCCCTAATAGGCTCGCTATGAGACCAATCTGCTTCCTTGCCTGATCAAAAATAATCATGGCATTTTGGACTTGTTATTTTCTTTCATGTGCCTTATATCACGAAAAGATGACTGTTCATGATATAAAATCTTATTATTATATATTTAAGTATTAATTCATCATTAAACTTTTCTATATAATAAATGAATTTGATTAATATAAAATTTAAGTATATGGTATGTTGTTTTTTAGTTAATAAAAATAGTTGTGTTACAATTGAAAAATAACACAGCTGTAACACAACACAGCTAAATTTCTATAATAAATTATATAACTAAATAATTTTTAAAACCTATAAAACCCCATAAAATAAATCCTTCAAAGAAGCTATAGAATATAGTAAAGTATTAATCCTAGAACTCCAAGAACATCAGAATTTTAGAAATATTTTTCATATAAATAGCTTGTATACTTGAGCTATTCTTAATTAAATAAATCATTGAGTTTTTGTAAAGCTTATGTTTTCTTACTATACCACTACATGAATATAAATATCAGCTTTTATTTCTGCTAAACTATGACCTAATATAATAGTTTCACATATCTAATTCTAAATATTTCTCCTAGTAGAAAATATAGTTACAATTATCACACTATACTCTATTTACCTTATAACGCAAAAAATCCCCAACAATACTTACATTAAGTATTGTTGGGGATATGCTTGGTGGATGCGAAGGTATCGAACCCCTATACGTTAATATTACTTTCAAAATTCAATCATATCCCCTATAAAAACAAAATGAAAGGAGATGGATTAAATTTGTGATATCAATCTTATTTTAGTCCTTTAATTTTATTGTAATAAATCAATCTGACTTGTTATTTTTTTGACAGTTTTAAATAAAATCACCGTCATATATTGCTTTTGCCAATGGGAATGGCTCAAGAGCTCTTTCCAAAATACCTTGAACATATCCTATCAATACTCCATAATTAACAATTGGAATCTCATTTTTAACTGCATTATCAATTCTTGAAAGCATGGCTGCTCTATTTAGCATACATCCCCCGCAGTGGATAATAAGTTTATATTTTGTAATATCATCAGTAAAGGAAGCTCCGGAAGAATATTCAAAATTTATTTGCTTCCCAGTCATTTGGCGCACCCATCTTGGGATTTTTACTGTTCCAATATCGTCGCACTGTCTATGATGAGTGCATCCTTCTGAAATCAATACACTATCGCCGTCTTCCAGACTTTCAACTACTTTAGCACCTTTTACAAGCTCAGTAAGATTACCTTTATATCTTGCCTGTAATATTGAAAAGGATGTAAGCATTATGTCTTTAGGGGTATCTGCGGATGCCTTTAAAAACACTTGTGAGTCAGTTATAACAAGCTTAGGTTTTTTCTTCAGGTTTTCAAGGGTTTCTCTTAATTCATGTTCTTTGGTTACAACAGCTATAGCATCACTTTCTATTATATCTCTTATAGTTTGCTGCTGTGGAAGAATAAGTCTTCCTTTAGGAGCCGCTTTATCAATAGGTGTAACAAGAACAACTATATCTCCTGGACTTATAAGATCTCCTACTAACTTAAATTTATCTTCATCGTCTGGTATTAAACCTATAATTTTTTGCTTAAGCTCTTCTATTCCACTTTTGTTTAATGCGGAAACAGAAACAACAGGAACACCAATTTCCTTCCCTATATTATTTATTTCTTCCTTTGTTATACTTCGTTGGTCTGCTTTATTGAAAATACAAACCGTAGGTATTTTCTTTTCTTTTATTTCATTTATTATAGCTGTATCATTTTCAGTAACTCCAATATTACTGTCTATCACTACTAATGCAACATTTGTCTTAGATAAAACTTCAAAGGTTTTCTTTTTTCTTGACTCACCTAATTCACTTTTATCATCAAGCCCTGCTGTATCAATAATCATGCAAGGTCCTATAGGAAGAATTTCAATAGCTTTATAAACAGGGTCAGTAGTTGTCCCTTTTACATCAGAAACAATAGAAATTTCTTGATTTGTAAGTGCATTTATAATACTGGATTTTCCTGCGTTTGTCATTCCAAACAAAGCAATATGTACTCTTTCTCCAGATGGTGTTGTATTTAAACTCATATATTATTACTCCTTTTGAATTATTTTTTAGTTATTTTAATATTTTCTTAAGTAGTTTCTTCTATTATAGTATAAAATATTAATATTAGAAAATATTTAAGGAGTGTTTATTTTGGATTTTAGATTAGAACAAGATTTATTAGGTGAAAAAAATATAGATAACTGTACATACAGTGGAATAAATACAGCTAGGGCCTTGGAAAACTTTGATCTAAACGGCAAGACTGTAAATTTGAATCTGGTAAAAGAAATTGCTCTTATAAAGAAAGCAGCAGCAATGACAAATAAAAACTTAAAATTACTTACCCCTGAAAAAGCTGATGCAATAATAGAAGCAAGTGAAGAAATCATAGAAGGAAAATTTGATGATGAATTTAAAATCAGTGCATTTCAAGGTGGCGCCGGTACATCTACCAATATGAATGTAAATGAAGTTATTGCTAACAGAGCAATTGAATTGTTAGGTGGCAATAAAGGAGATTACAATTTAGTGCACCCCCTTAACCATGTTAATATGTCACAATCAACTAATGATGTTTATCCTTCAGCTCTTAGAATTGCGGCAATCAGGTTAATCAGAAAGTTAAGCAATTCTTTGTCTAGTTTACAGGAAGCTCTCCAAATGAAAGAAAATGAGTTCTCAGATATAATAAAACTAGGAAGAACTCAATTAATGGATGCACTGCCAATGACAGTTGGTCAAGGTTTTGGAGCATATTCAAAAGCAATAGAAAGGGACAGATGGAGAATATACAAAGTAGAAGAAAGATTAAGGCAGATTAACCTTGGAGGTACTGCAATAGGCACAGGGTTAAATGCTACAAATAAATACGTATTTATGCTGACAGATATTATTCAGGAACTCACTGGTCTTGGCATAGCAAGGTCGGACTATCCTATGGATATTACACAAAACTGTGATATATTTGTAGAAACCTCTGGATTGTTAAAATCCTGCAGCGTAAATCTTCTTAAGATTTCAAATGACTTGAGACTGCTTAATTCTGGCCCTCGCGGGGGAATAGGAGAATTAATTCTTCCTAACATGCAGGCTGGTTCAACAATTATGCCAGGAAAGATAAACCCTGTTATTCCTGAAATGGTTGCACAGGTAAGCTTAAGAGTAATTGCTAATGATAGTTCTATAACTATGGCAAGCTCCATGGGACAATTAGAACTAAATGCATTTACCCCACTTATAGCAGAATCCTTACTGGAATCTCTGGAGCTTCTTGATAGAAGCGTCATGATTTTTAAAGAGAAATGCATAACTGGATTAGAAGTAAATAAGGACAGATGTTTAGAAAACTTAGAAAAATCCTTAGTTTCTGCAACCGCTTTAGTTCCCCATTTAGGTTATGATAAGGCTAGCTCAATATCAAAAAAGGCCTTAGCTACCGGGAAAACCATAAGAGAAATTCTATTGGAAGAACAAATATTGCCTGATGAAATTATAGACAAGATATTATCTCCATCCGAATTAATAAAAACTCATATACCTGGAAAATAAACTACTCATCCTATACTGTATTGAAGGCTATAGCTGAATAGCTTTAGACTTTAATCCTATCACCATACTTAAAATAAGGGATGTGAAACACAACTAAAATAACCCACGACAACACATTTCTATATTGTCGTGGGTTTCATGGTGGAGGCGAAGCACAACCTTTAAAATCCACTAAACTTATTTATTTCTTATTCTAAGCTATTAATTAAATTCAGTAGTTTTATAGATTTTCGCTGATTAGTTCTTAAAAGCAATTATATAACAAAACCAAAGTCAAAATTAATCTTTCGTGGTACCACTTTATTTACAATTACATATATGTATTAAATATTTTTTTCCATCTCAGTTTTTATTTTATTATGCTGGATTTTCAATAGATTGAAAATATTCTTTTCCTTCCTCAACGTTATATTGTCCTTCCCATTTGGATATAACAACAACAGCTAATGAGTTTCCTATTACATTAACAACAGTTCTTGCCATGTCAACAATACGATCGATTCCAGCAATAAAAGCTACTCCTTCTACTGGGATACCTACAGAACCTACAGTAGCTAATAAAACAACGAAAGATGCACCAGGCACTCCCGCCATACCTTTTGAAGTAACCATTAATACAAGCACTAAATTAATTTGAGTAGAAAGTGGCAAATTAATTCCATATATCTGTGCAATAAAAAGTGCTGCAATAGCTTGATATAATGTAGATCCATCTAAGTTAAAAGAGTATCCAGTTGGAATAACAAATGATGTAATTGCCTTTGGACAACCGAACTTCTCCATTTTTTCCATAAGTTTTGGTAAAACCGCTTCAGAACTTGCTGTAGTATAAGCGAGAATAAGTTCATCTTTTAAAATTTTTATAAGTGATATAATACTTATTCCAGATAATTTTCCTATGAAACCAAGCACAATAAATACAAATAAAATCATCGCGCCATAAACAGAAACAACTAATTTTCCTAATGGAATCAAGGAAGCTAGTCCAAATTTAGAAACTGTTACACCTATTAAACCAAATACCCCAAATGGAGCAACTTTCATAATTTGATTCGTTACCCAAAACATTGCATCAGCCACACCTTGACAAATGGCAAGAACAGGTTTTCCTTTATCACCAATTGCAGCAACGCCCAAACCAAACATAACTGCAAAGAATATAATAGCAAGTAAATCACCTTTAGCAAGGGAATCAAAAATATTAGTCGGAACAATATTTATGAATGTATCCATAAAGCCATGTTTAGATACCGTTTCTGCTGTACTCACATATTTTTCAATACTAACCGTTGAAAGTTCCTGAATATTTACGCCAGTTCCTGGATGCACTAAATTAGCTACCAGTAGACCTACTATAATAGCAACTGTAGTTACCATCTCAAAATAAAGTATTGTTTTCCCGCCTATTTTACCTACTTGTTTAATATCACCTACACCAGCAACACCAATAACAAGTGATGAAAATACAATAGGAACGACGATCATTTTGATTAAGCGGATAAAAATATCCCCAATTGGTTGTAAATATGATACAACAACTGGATTACCGTAGAAAACAGCTCCTACTATAATACCTAGTATAAGTCCAAGAAGAATTTGAATTGCTAGTCCTAATTTTTTCATATAATAGTCCCCCTCATTAGTCTGTAATTTTAAGTTTTCTCTTTGTTGTGTATTCCTTACAATAGAATACATATAAAAAGTTAGAAATTTAATATAGCACAATAAGTATGCACTATTTTATTAAATTTTCTATTTTTTCATAATTAGACATTGCCTAATGCCATACTTGAAAAATTTCATATAAAAATTCAATTTACAGAGTACATTATAGCATAAAAAAATATTCCTCCCCATGTTTTAAAAATTCTGAATATTCAAGTATTATTATTGCATCAGGAAATTCATCAAAAATATTGATATAAAAAGCAAAAGCCCAGAGGATAAAAAAAATCCTTCGAGCGTATATACAAACGGTTATTCATTTATGACACAAACTTCACACAAACTTGCAATAAAATATCTCCTGGAATTTACAAAAGGAGATGAATATTTTGGAAACAATTAAAGCTTTTCCAGTAAGGCACAATCAAAAAAATAACAAGTCCATTTGCCAGCCTATTTTCCATCATGCTGCGTCGGCAAATTGACCTAATAGGCGCGCTATGAGGGCAATTCGTCTCCTTGCTTGATGAAAAATATTCATGGCAACTTTGGACTTGTTATTTATTTTCATGTGCCTAAAATAAATTACTGCCATACTACTGTTTTTTATTAAATCTATTATCTCATTATCACTATGTAATTTATTCAATTACTGCACCTCATTATATTACACTTTCTACTAACATCTTTAAATTCATTACTCTATCCTTGCCTAATATATAATTTGCAGTATTATATAAATATTTATCCTCTGTTACTAATACAAGACTATTATCTAAATAACAAGTATATAAAAGCAATAAATCATTCTCTGATAGCTTATTTGTATTAAAATAAGCATTACCTTTATTTGAATATTTTATATGTAACATAGAGTAAAATTCTTTAATATTCTCCCTATCTACTTCTATAATAAAAAGAAGCAATTTGCAAAATCTTTCTGATAATACTTGCTGCCCTTTATATTCTCGCCTTTCTTTTACAACAAGTTCTTGACTCACTTCTTTTAATATTTTAATTTTTCTATCTTCAATAAGCTTATCAACAACAAAAGGAGACTGCTTCCAAAGTCCTATTACAACATTAGTATCTAATAAATATTCATTCATAATTATTACTCCTATAATTTTTAAGGTTACTCTCTTGTTTATATTATTTATATTTCCATAGAACTTTATCTATTATCCTTAAATACGTTGAAATATCTTTATTAAATTCTTGAATTTTCGCTTTTAAAATCTTAATAGTTGTTATTGTGGATTTTATAGTTAAAGTATTTTTACCCCCTCATTTACAGCTTCTACTCTATTTTTTACTCCAAGCTTAGAATATATATTTATAATATGAGTTTTGACTGTTGATATAGATATAAAGAGTTTTTCTCCAATTTCCTTATTACTTAATCCTTCTATCAAAGCCTTAAGAACTTCTATTTCTCTAGAACTTAAAACTTCATGTTCATCCTTTATACCCATTAAGTTATTTAGCTTTTTCATGAATTCCTTATTATTCTTATCATTTAATAATTGCGGTTTAAACTTACTTATGATTTCTTTTAAATATTTTCTATTTTTATAATAAGGAAATAATAGGTTTTCATCTTTAGAATAAAATATAACTTCCTTTAAAATATTTATACATTCTCTTGTATTATCGTTCTTAAGTTTGTTTAATAATATTACTTTCCATAATAAAGAATATACCAGTGAATATCCTACTCCATTCTTTCTAGATACAAATACGATTTTATTAAATTCATTTAAGCTCTCTTCATATTTGCCTAGATCAAAAAGAACCATTCCATATGTTATTCCCATAATATCTGAAAAAGTTGAATTCTTATACTTTTTTTCATAAATATTAACAAACTCATCATACTCTTCTTTTTTTATCCTATCTTCTGAAGATAACAATCTAATTTTTAATGCTAACATTTGAATATATGCATAGCTTTCTTTACTTTCTTTATCTATATTACTTAATAATCCTTCACACTCATCAATATGACCTTGAATATATTTAACTTCTGCTAAATTATAATCAATACTTGTCTCTAACGTACTAAAAACAGCTCTTCCGCTAAATTCCTTAAGTATTTTTTGTGCTTCTAGCAAAAGCACTTCTGCTTCTTTATCCATAAGCTTCTTTATATAAACCCCTGGTAATCCTACTGTTCTAAAAATAGTAAAACAAGATTTATAATTTTTATTACTAATGGATTCATTTAATTCTTTGTAGCCAGCCTCACTTTCATTTAACTTGCCCATAACCTCCAACAAAGAAACCCTATTGTATTTATATACTAAATCCACATAACTGTTATTTAACTCTTTATTAGATTTTTTTATTAACTCTAGCATCTCTAATGCTTTTGTACATTCTCCTATAAATCCCAATACCCATGAAGCTAAAATATAATAAATTGTTTTCGTAAGTATATTTAAATTGCTATCAATTTCCTTTGGCAATTCAATGTAACAATCTTCCACTGAAGAATTATCTAATACAACGGCAAATAGCTTAATACAATTTAAAATATCATTATTAACATTATCACTTATCGAATTAACTATTAAAACACATCTCTCATAGTCCAAGTTTAAATAATTAAAAAATATGGCTATAAAAATTAAATCTACACTTTTACTATAGTATTCCAACGGAAATTCATTCAAAACTTTAGTAGCTACAATATTATGAGCATTCTTATCTATTATTTTTAATGCATCATCATATCTATTCCAATTTATAAAAATACTTATTGCCTCATCATAATTTCCATCATTCATCAAAGAAGATGTAACTCTATCTATAGTTTTATTTTTAACATCTGCTTCATATTTATCAAAGAGTTCCATTAGATATTGTCTTAAAATATTATGATACCTAAATATCTTCTTTTCTTCGTCTATTGCTATAATCAACATGTTTTTTTCTATTAAATTTTCTATTATTTCAAATCCATCTTTATTATCTATATTTTTATAAATACTTGAATTTACATAACTTAGGAGTGAAGTTTTAACTAAAAATTCTATCTCCTCTTGTGATAAACTATTTATGATTTCCTTGTTCATATAATCAATAAATAACTTATTACCTTTGGGTATATTTTTTATAGTTTTATTGCTACCTAATACTGTTAATAGAAGTTTAATTGCCCCTATCCAACCTTCAGTATTTAAATATATTTCTTTAATTACTCCACTACTAATAGCCTTATTAGTAGTATTTTTTATAAACTCTTCTGTTTCATCTAAAGTAAGATTAAAATCCTCTGAGCTTATATCAACTACTCCACCCTTCATTAGAATATTTCCTAAGTAAAGCTTAATATCATGTCTTGAAATTAATACAAAATGTATATTATCTGATGAATTAGATATAAAATACTCAATAGTTTCTATAATAAAATTATCTTCTATATAATGAAAGTCATCTAATACTATAAATAATTCTTCTTCACTAATAAGCTCATTAATTAAAGATAATATTAATTCAAAAATATCTTCTCTCTTTACTAATGGATTTATCATATCAATATAAAAATTCAAATCTTCAATATTATTTTTTAATCCATGTAAAATATAAGTCCAAAAATAAGATAAATCATCACTGTTTTCATCTAATGAAAGCCACATATAATTATCCTTTTCTCCAATATAACTAGAAATAAGAGTGCTTTTACCAACAGCAGCACCACCCTTTACTACTGTTAATTTATTTTCTAAAATAGCATTAAGTTTATCTTGTATATTTTTATTCCTATGGAGTATATTTTTACTTTTCGGCCTTATTAATCTTGTATAAAGAATATTTTTCATCTTATCACCCTTAACAATTTATTCCACACTTATATTTTATCATATTATTTACATATAACTATATCTTCTCATCTTGTACTTATTTATTAAGAAGGAACAAATTATCATTATAAGCGAAACTAAAATAACATTACCTAAATCAACATAACTTAAGCCATTTCCATTCTCCAAAGCAATTGTAAAATCTAAAATGTGCTTTTGAGGCATTACATTTCCGATTGTATTAATTAGATTATTATTAGATATAGTGAAAAAACTTCCTGCAAGCAAGGTAGTTATTATATTTACCATGATTCCAAGCATGCTAGCGCTCTCCATCTCCTTTGCAACTGAAGACATTAATAAGCCAAAAGCTGACGATAGAAGCGATAAAACTAATACTATAAAAGCTAACTCTAGGGTGGTTACTCTTGTATCTAGATTAAGTAATTCCTTAGATAATACTGTTATTATTACCGTTGGAACAAAGATTATAAGGAATACTGAAATAAAATGGCTTAATACATATTGTTCATATGATATATTTGCACTTATTACCCTCTTGTATATGCCCTTTTTATCATCAAAAAAGAATCTATAAAGCATTACGCCTAAAGCTATTACAAACATAGTTATAAATCCAACTATATTGGCTGCTATTCCTCTCTTTTCACCATCTTCAAATGTAAACTTCTCTTCATTTGCTATTCTTTCTACTTTACTTTTAAAATCATCGCCCTTAACTGTATCTACCACAGCTTTTCCATTTTCAAAAGATATAACTGCCTCATACTTATTTTTTACTAAATCTGAAAGAGGTACTTTACTTTCAAGTCTTGTAATATTAATCTCATCACTATTAAAATTAATATTATAATCTCCCACAACTCCAATATTAGGTCTTGTAACAAAGCTGCTTGAAAAATAAATAGCTACGGCTATTATTATTGGAGTTATTACTACAGGCATTATCAAATAAGCTTTATTATTTATCATTCTATATAAAATTCCCTTTATAACATTTATCATCTTTTTTCTCCTTTCGGCATATGAAATACAATTTACTAGTTATTTTTTTGAATATGTCCTATATATAATCCTCTGGTTTATAATTTACATGCATAACAATTAAACTTACTATTGATAATAAAATTAATCCTAAAACTATAACATTATAATTTTGAAAATTGTTATCATATATTACGCTAAAAGATAAATCTAATATCCATTTTAAAGGTGATAGGTTTGATAATTTACTTACCACTTCCCCTAAGCTATCTACTGGAAAAAACATACCTGAAAGCAGTGCAAAAATACTTGCTATATTAGAAAGAATCATATTAGTTAACTCTTCAGTCTTTAAAATCACACAAACTGCACCACCAATTGTCACAGTGAATAATAAAAATACCATAAATAATCCAAGTACATATATAAAATTACTTCCACCAAAATTAACAAGGTTTAAATAATTCATTATTATCATATTTATAGAAGAACTAATTCCCATAAAAAGATATGAACTTATTATTTTAGACATATAAATTGAAACTTTCGATACTGGTGCATAAGCTATTCTAATATTTCCTTGTCGTAACTTCTTTTCCATAAAAGTATTTGGTGTTATAGTAATTGATGCAATTATTAAATACATCACCATAGTTACACCATAATAGTCATATGAGGTGACCCCCTTACCTCCATAAAGACTAGAAAATATAAAGCCAAATGAACCAACAAGTAACCATGGATAAATAGTACAAACTGTTACAATCACTGGCGTTGTAATTAGATTTCTAAAATCTTGTTTAATAAGCTTCCATAAAATCATTTTTTCTCACCTCTAATCCCTTAATTTTTTTCCTGTCAACTTCAGGAATACCATTTCTAAGTTTCCTTCTTCGCTTGTTATATGGCTTATTTTTATATTCCTATCAATTAAACTTAAAATTATCTTATCTAAGTTTTCTATTTCCTTAATTGTTGTTATACTAAAACAATTATCATTAAGGTTTACTTTTTGAATTCCCTCTATTTCATATAAGAAATCATATTTCAAATTATCCTTGTTAATAGTATCTATAGATATTTTATATATTCTTGTATTCTTATAACTTTCCATGAGCTCTGCTATTGTTCCCTCAGCTATCTTTGTACCACTATCCATTATTATTACTCTATCTGCTATCTCTTCAACTTCTTCCATATAATGAGTTGTATAAATGATAGTTGTTCCATTATCTCTTAACTTCCTAATTGACTCTAATATATGATTCCTAGATTGAGGATCAATACCTACAGTAGGCTCATCCAATATTAAAATTTTAGGCTTATGAGCTATTGCACAAGCAATATTAAGTCTTCTCTTCATTCCTCCAGAAAAAGTTACTGGTTTACTATCTTTTTTATCCTCTAGACCTACCATTTTCAATGCTTCTAATACAGCATTTTTTAGTTCTTTTCCACTCAACCCATATAAAGACGTGAAAAATTCAACATTCTTATATGCAGATATTTCTTCAAATATAGCAAGTTCTTGTGGTACTATCCCAAGTTGTGATTTAATCCTTTTTTTATTATCCTTTATATCAGTACCAAAAAATCTTATTTCTCCTTCGTCATGCTTTAATATAGTTGAAAGAATACTTATTGTAGTACTTTTTCCAGCACCATTAGGTCCTAAAAAACCTAATATTTCTCCCTTAAATAGACTAAAACTCAATCCATCAACAGCCTTGATTTCCTTATAATACTTTTTTAAATCTTTTACTTCTATTATTGATTCCATAATTATCACCTCTAGAATTATAGTACTCTCTAGGCCTAACTATTGTAATCAACCGAAAGGTTGATTTATTATGATAACCTTGGACTTCATGAAAAAAATGCTCAAGAAATTCTTGAAGCATTAAACCCGGATTATTCATGAACTTAAATTCTATGATTATTATTGTAAAAAATCACATAGAATTTGAGTTTATTGAATTTTTATATTAAAATTTTCTTTAGTTTACGCAAATTTATAAAAATAACA